>Ga0265297_10000209_pt1 | contig 194848 bp, 174 predicted proteins | sample Munlanlwell13791_FD_192502 | JGI IMG/M metagenome (GOLD analysis project Ga0265297, IMG submission 192502) | Leachate microbial communities from a municipal landfill in Southern Ontario, Canada - Leachate well 137-91 | ecosystem: Engineered > Solid waste > Landfill > Unclassified | place... | reverse complement strand
TTATACAGCCCCAGGATAGGATGAGCCGACATCGAGGTGCCAAACCGGGCTGTCGATATGAACTCTCGAGCCCGATAAGCCTGTTATCCCCAGAGTACCTATTGTCCGTTGAGCGATGGCGATTCCACATTCAACCACCGGATCACTAGCCCCTACTTTCGTATCTGCTTGTCCTGTCGGACTCGCAGTTAAGCTGGCTTTTGCGCTTACGCTCCACGGGCGATTGCCGAACGCCCTGAGCCAACCTTGGGGCCCCCTCGTTACTTTTTAGAGGGGAACCGCCCCAGTCAAACTGCCCGCCTGTCACTGTCCTTCCGCCGGATTCACGGCTAGAAGTTAGAATCTTAATACAATAAGGGTGGTATTTCACATTGCGGCTCTGCCTAAGCTAGCGCCCAGGCTTCAAAGCCTCCCACCTATACTACACATATTGGACCAAGATCCAATGGCAGGTTACAGTAAAGGTTCTGGGGTCTTTTCGTCTTGGTGCGGGTAGACGGCATCTTCACCGCCACTACAATTTCGCCGAGTCTCTCGTTGAGACAGCGCCCAGGTTGTTACACCATTCGTGCGCGTGGGAACTTACCCCACAAGGAATTTCGCTTTATTCTGTTACTTCTAACCTACTTTTGATAGGCGGATTAGACATTTCTGCTAATCTCTCCATATCGCTATGGAGTACGGACTATATCTTGTCTTAATTTGCTTAAGACCATGGCATATAGTCTCTGAGGATGCAAGTAGTATTAAAGCATCCAGCGCGGCTATTTGTTTTAGTATCAGCTTACAATTTCTCCACTATCACCAAATAGCTATTATTGCTTTTTACGTCTTTAATTCAAGCATGTACGCTCTATTTAAAGACGCGCCGTTAGCAAAAGTTTTGCTAACATTACCACCAGCCTTTCCTGCTGATTGTCCCCACTGAAGCATTTTTACTTTAAAGTTTTAAGCTTAAACTTTACGCTTTTCACTTTACGCTTAACACTTAATAGTATCTTCAGATACACGGGATATTTCAGCATATAGCCATGTTTTACTAAGGCAGCTATTCCACCTTAGGACTGTTATAGTTACAGCCGCCGTTTACTGGGGCTTCGGTTCGAAGCTTTGCTTAATCTTACGACCAAACTGACTCCTCCCCTTAACCTTCCAGCACCGGGCAGGTGTCACACCCTATACTTCCTCTTTCGAGTTTGCAGAGTGCTGTGTTTTTGCTAAACAGTCACCCGGGCCCCTTTACTGTGATCCCGGTGCTTTCGCATCGGGACACCTCTTATTGCGAACTTACGAGGCTATTTTGCCGAGTTCCTTAACGAGAGTTATCTCGAGCGCCTTACCATATTCAGGAGGTCTACCTGTGTCGGATTGCGGTACGGACAGTTAAATAACTCCTTCACCATACTTTTCTTGGCAGTATGTTTTAGAACACTTCTACCTCGCTTGCGCTCGGCATCCCCTCCCCTGATTACTCAGGGAAGAACCAGGACATCCAACACCTGGCAGCCCTAAACACACCACGCGTCATACAGGAAGTTTTAACGCCATTTAACTGGTATCCGAATGTTAACGGATTATCCATCGCCTACGCCCAACGGCCTCGGCTTAGGCTCGACTAACCCTGGGCGGATTAACCTTCCCCAGGAAACCTTAGACTTTCGGCGTGCCTGTTTCTCGCAGGCAATTTCGCTACTTATACCGACATAATCCCTTGTCTAATGTCCACTGCTCCTTACGGTACAGCTTCAACCAAATAGACAATGCTCCCCTACCGCTTTATGCCTTACGGCATAAAACCCATAGCTTCGGTAATAGGCTTAAGCCCCGATTATCTTAGGCGCGAGAACGCTCGACCAGTGAGCTGTTACGCACTCTTTAAATGATGGCTGCCTCTGAGCCAACATCCTGGTTGTCAAAGCGAACTCACATCCTTTACCACTTAGCCTATCCTTAGGGACCTTAGCTGATGGTCTGGGCTGATACCCTCTTGACGATGGAGCTTAGCCCCCAACGTCTTACTCCCAGGATAAAAATAATGGTATTCGGAGTTTGGTTGGGTTCAGCAATCTAGTAAGATCCTGTAACCCATTCAGTACTCTACCCCCATTATTCAATTTCCTGAGGCTATCCCTAGAAATATTTCGGGGAGAACCAGCAATTTCTGAGTTTGTTTAGTCTTTCGCTCCGACCCACAGCTCATCCCGCAGTTTTTCAACACTGATGGGTTCGAGCCTCCACCTGGCTTTCGCCAAGCTTCACTCTGGCCATGGGTAGATCACTCAGCTTCGGGTCTGCTATACGGTACTAAATCGCCCGATTAGGACTCGCTTTCGCTACGCCTTCAGCCGGAAGTCCGGCCTTAAGCTCGCACCGCACAGCAACTCGTCGGTCCATTATGCAAAAGGTACGCGGTCGGCCATTTTCACACCCGAAGGTATGAATATAGGCCTCCCACCGCTTGTAGATCTATGATTTCAGGTTCTATTTCACTCGCTTCACCAGCGTTCTTTTCAACTTTCCCTCACGGTACTTGTGCACTATCGGTTTAGGTGTAGTATTTAGCCTTGGACCGTGGTCGGCCCGGATTCCTACAGGATTCCACGTGCCCCGTAGTACTTGGGATACCTCTAGGCGGCTTTGAAATTTCGCATACAGGACTTTCACCCTCTTTGGTATGTCTTTCCATACATTTCCGCTATCCCTCTGCCTGCCATATTAAGGTCCCGCAACCCCTTCATTGCTTTCTTGCGAAAGTAATGAAGGTTTAGGCTCTTCCCTTTTCGCTCGCCGCTACTCGGGGAATCTTTTCAATTTCTTTTCCTCAGGTTACTTAGATGTTTCAATTCTCCTGGTTCGCCTCCCTGCGACTATGTATTCATCGCTGGGATATCACTATATAACTAGTGATGAGTTGCCTCATTGGGAATCTCCCGGATCAAAGCCTGTTTGCGACTCCCCGGGACATATCGGTGCTTACCCCGTCCTTCTTCGCCTCACCTAACCAAGTCATCCTTCATAGACCCTTAGTAGCTTGACCAATAAATCTGATTCTCTCTCGGTTATTGTAGTTTTAACGAGCACATAGCTTACAAGCACGCAGTGTGAGTAAGTTATATGTGCGAATTATCCCGATAGCTACGCAAGAATCTTAGCGCGAAGCGATAAAATTCTTGCAGTGTTTAGCTGTCGGGCAATTAGCCACATAGCTTACGAACACGCAGTACGAGTAAGTTATATACTCCTACCTTCAAGATCAAATTGACCTTGTTATATAAGTTGTCAAAGAACATAGAATCGGATACTAAATCCGAAACGAAATTATGTTCAAGGTGGCGCCGCGCTCACTGCTCGGCTTGCCGCCTCGCTACGTTCGCTGCGGCATCCACCAAAATTTTCCTTGTCGGAACTTGATTCAGGTGGCGCCGCGCTCACTGCTCGGCTTGCCGCCTCGCTACGTTCGCTGCGGCATCCACCAAAATTTTCCTTGTCGAAAAATTTTGGTGGAGCTGAGGGGGATCGAACCCCTGACCTCCTGCTTGCAAAGCAGGCGCTCTCCCAGCTGAGCTACAGCCCCAAAGGGTAACCCCTGAATACTGGTGGGCCCAAGAGGATTCGAACCTCTGACCCCAGTCTTATCAGGGCTGTGCTCTAACCAACTGAGCTATGGGCCCGAATTATTAAACCGCCATGCCCATAACTTCAATCTTTATTTCCACTTCACGGGAGCATGGCTCCCGGAAAAATTTAAATTAGATAGCTAAGCTTTTCTCGTTCTAAAGCTCGATAGACCTTTAGTTCTTTAGTAAACTTAAGAACTTATGAACCTAGAGAACTTAAGAACTCTAAAATTCTCGCAGAGCGAAAATTTTAGAAAGGAGGTGATCCAACCGCACCTTCCGGTACGGTTACCTTGTTACGACTTAGCGCCAGTCACCGGTTTTACCTTAGGCCCCGCTAGGCGGAGATTTTAGGTACCACCAGCTCCCATCGCTCGACGGGCGGTGTGTACAAGGTCCGGGAACGTATTCACGGCGGCGTAGCTGATCCGCCATTACTAGCGATTCCGTCTTCATGGAGTCGGATTGCAGACTCCAATCTGAACTGAGCCCACTTTTTTGCGATTAGCTCCACCTCGCGGTTTGGCAACGCTTTGTAGTGGGCATTGTAACACGTGTGTAGCCCAAGGCATAAAGGCCGTACTGACTTGACGTCATCACCACCTTCCTCCCGCTTATCGCGGGCAGTCTCCCTAGAGTGCCTCTCTTGAACCTTTCGGTCTTGAAAGTAGCAACTAAGGATAATGGTTGCGCTCGTTGCGGGACTTAACCCAACATCTCACGACACGAGCTGACGACAGCCATGCAACACCTGTGCAGGCTCCTGATTTGACAGGTCGTCTGCGTTTCCGCTTCCTACTTCCTGCATGTCAAGCCTTGGTGAGGTTCCTCGCGTAGCGTCGAATTGAACCACATGTTCCACCGCTTGTGCGGACCCCCGTCAATTCCTTTGAGTTTTAACCTTGCGGTCGTAGTCCCCAGGTGGAGCACTTAACGAGTTATCTTGCGGCGCTAAAGATTTCTCCCCAACACCTAGTGCTCATCGTTTACGGCTAGGACTACCAGGGTATCTAATCCTGTTTGCTCCCCTAGCTTTCGCAGCTCAGCGTCAGGGCTAGCCCAGAGAGCCGCCTTCGCCACTGGTGTTCCTCCCGATATCTACAGATTTCACCCTTACACCGGGAATTCCGCTCTCCTCTTCTAGCCTCAAGCTGTGTAGTTTTGAAGGCAGTTCTTTGGTTGAGCCAAAGGATTTCACCCCCAACTTACACAGCCGCCTACCTGCCCTTTACACCCAATGAATCCGAGTAACGCTCGCCACCTCCGTATTACCGCGGCTGCTGGCACGGAGTTGGCCGTGGCTTCTTCTCTGGGTACCGTCAGACCTTGCCATGTTATGGCAAGGGTTTTCTTTCCCATCGAAAGAGGTTTACGATCCGAGAACCTTCATCCCTCACGCGGCGTCACATAGTCAGGCTTTCGCCCATTGCTAAATATCCTCGACTGCAGCCTCCCGTAGGAGTCGGGGCAGTGTCTCAGTCCCCGTGTGGCTGACCACCCTCTCAGGCCAGCTACCCGTCAATAGCCTTGGTGGGCCATTACCCCACCAACTAGCTGATAGGACGCGAGCTCATCTTCAAACAGTGGCCCTTACGGGCTGCCTTTACTTATAGCGGCTTGCGCCGCCATAAACACATCGGGTATTACCCTCGCTTTCGCGAGGCTATCCCCGGTTTGAAGGTAAATTACTCACGTGCTCCTCACCAGTCTGCCGCTATAAAACAGGCAAATCGGCATCTGCCTTACGGCTTCAACCTCTCCGCCTGAAATATCGCTCGACTTGCATGCCTAATCTACGCCGCCAGCGTTCACTCTGAGCCAGGATCAAACTCTCCGAAAAACTTAAGAAAAGTTTGGAAAATGGCTCTTTTGATTCTTTTTCACTACCTTTTAAAACCCAACAGTCCCTTGTTAAAGGAACCGTAGGGATCTGGCTTAGCTATCTAATTATCAAAGAACCGAATGAAGGCTATGAGCCTTATAAAAATAAAAAAGCGCCCCTCATAGACTTGGGACGCCCCTATCGCATCGTTTTGGCGTTAGCGTCTTCTTTGTCTGGGGGGATTAATTACGCAGAATTATCAAACCTACTTTGATTTTATCCACTATAGGCGGTATGCCTTAGAATATTCCTACTCCTAAGGTAGTCCTATTGTATAACAAAGAATACCAATATTGTCAAGACTTTTTTATTATATTTTATTTCCTATTACCTCACTCAAACTTATTCAGGGCCTTTAAAAATGCCTCCACGATCTTGGGGTCAAACTGGGTACCGCTGTTCTTCTTAAGCTCAACTATCGCCTCTTGCTTGGTTAAAGGGACCTGGCGGTAAGAACGCGGCGAATGCATGGCATCATAGGCATCGGCTACGTTAATTATGCGCGCGCCAAGCAGAATATCCTCCCCCTTCAAACCTTCGGGGTACCCCGAGCCGTCATAGTGTTCATGATGTTGTTTTACTAAGGCAATGGCGCCGTTTAAGAAAGTAAGCGGCTCTAATATTTGCGCTCCGGTAAAAGGATGCAGTTTCATTTTTTTCCATTCTGCCTCAGTAAGCCCTGTGGGTTTACTGAGTATGGCATCCTCCACTCCTATCTTGCCTAAATCATGTAATTCACAGGCATCGCGTATAAGCTCTTTCTCTGAATTTGAAAGACGCAGCTCATCCACAATAGCCATGGCGTATTTCGCTACGTTTTCGGAATGGCTGTGTGTATAATGATCCCTGGCATCAATAGCCTGAGCCAGGGCCTTCATCGTGCGCATATATGTCTCCCTCAGGTCTTCGTAAAGCCGGGTCAGGTTCTTAGTCGACTCCTCTATCCTCGCGGCTAGATGGGTATTCTGTTTTTTTAAGGAGACATTCTGTTCACCCAGAAGGGATACCAGGTTCCTGTGCGCAATTTTTAAAGAGCGCAGTTGAGACCCTTTCCTGATAATAAACATCAGCCTGTCCAGGTTAACCGGCTGGGTTATAAAATCATACACCCCTATAGCAAGCATCCGGTTAACATCTTCAGCGGAGGCGTCTTCAATAAAAACAATGATAATACAATCCGGGTCGTGTTTTTTTATCTTCTCCAACAACCCTAAGCCGCCTAAGACAGGCATATTAAATTTTAGTATTGCTATATCAAAAACGCCCCCTTCAAAGGCCTTAAGCCCGCTTAGGCTATCGGCTGCCAGGGTCAATTGATAACCGCCTTCCATATTCAGCCTTTCCCTGATGCATTCGGCTACAGCCTTGTCGTCATTAATTAAAAATATGCGGCAATTTTCCATCAAGCCTCTCTTGTATTTGTGCCGTCACTGCTTCTTAAAAAACATAACATCCAGAAAACCTATTGTATTTTACCATTTATTCTAACTTATTGCAATACCTGAGTTTTAACTAAAGCTGCCTGCCCTGCATCATCAACCAGAGATTCCCTGGATATGCCTATATCTATAAAATCCCAAGGTAGAATTTCATCCGCAGGCCTGGCCCGTAAATAGAAACCGGGGTCAATCTTACATTCCATAAAGGCCTCCTGCCAAAGCGAGAACATAAAACGTTTGCTCCAGGCATCAAACCTGGCGCCTTTATTAAAAGCGCTCAAGATAACTTCGCTTAATCTTCTGTCGCCCCTGGCAAACACCCCTTCCAAAAAACTCATATACGGATCATGAAAACTGATTTTTAGCCGGTTATTCTTCGATTTCTTTTTAATATAATGCTGCCTTGCCTTTATATCATCCAGCCCTGCCATGGGAAACCACTGAAAAGGCGTATGCGGACGGGGAATTAAGGTATTAATACTTATATTTACCTGGGCGGGCCTGCCTTTAATCTTCCTCCTTAATTCCGAGGCATCGGCAGCAAAACTAATAATTGCATCAAGGTCAGCCTCTTCTTCATATGGCAGGCCGATCATAAAGTACAATTTTATATGCTGGTAGCCTGAAACATACGCCTGTTCAATTGCCCGATGAAAATCCTGCATATCAAAATCCTTGGAGATGATTTTACGCATCCTCTCGCTTGCTGCCTCCGGGGCAAAGGTCAAGCCGGTTTTTTTAATAGTAGCAATCAAAGAAGATAAACCCCCCACTATACTCTTGGGCTTTATGGAAGGTAAGGATATGCCCACCCCATGGCTCCTGAACAAGCCCACCATTTCACTTAATAGTTCTTCCATCTGCGGATGATCGCTGACTGACAGGCCGCACAGGGATATCTCTTCATATCCGCTCTTAGCCCAGGCATTCCTTGCCATATTTAACACAGTCTCAGCCTGCCTGGTCCTGAAGGGAAAATACTGCTGCCGCGCCTGGCAGAAACGGCAACGGTTAGGGCATCCGCGCATAATCTCCAATGTCAGGCGGTCATGCACTATCTGTATGTAGGGCACCAGCCAATCCTCGGGAAAATATGAAGTATTCAGATCTTTAACAAAACGCTTTTTAATCCTTTTTGGCAAACCCGGTATTCTTGGGAAAAAGCCGCATATATTGCCCAGAGAGTTATACTCTACAACATAAAGGGAAGGCGCGTATACACCCTCTATTGCCGATAACATACCCAGCATATCCTGCCTGCTTATTTCTCCGGATTTAAATCTATTTTTTTGTTTACGGTATACATCTATTATCTCGAGGATCACCTCCTCCCCTTCTCCAATAACAAATAAATCAAAAAAGTCATGTATGGGCTCCGGATTCAAAGAGCAGGGGCCGCCGCCAATGACTAAAGGATGGAAGTTCTCGCGCATATTAGATTTTAAAGGTATCCCTCCCAGGTCCAATAGTGTCAAAATATTAGTATAATTCAGCTCGCAACCAAGAGAAAATCCTAACAGGTCGAATTTATCCATTTTACTTGCGGATTCAAGCGATAATATATTAAGGTTCCCCTTGCGCAAAACCTCCTCCATATCCGTATCACAGGAAAAAAACCTCTCGCATGAAACATCGGAGAGTGAATTTAACAGGCCATAGATTATCCTCATGCCCAGATTGCTCATCCCCACCTCATAGAGGTCAGGGAAACACAGCGCGAATCTGACCATCGAGTGGCTGAGATCTTTCCTGGATACATTCCATTCATGGCCTATATACCGGCCAGGCTTGTGTACCTCTAATAGCAGTTCTTTAAACAGCATCTGATTTGATCTTCGCGGCCCGCAGGCCTTAACCTATAATTTGACGGTTAAAAAACCGCTCTATTCCTATCAATACTCGCAAGTATGCCCAATGATATAAAGGTTACGCAAACAGATGAGCCGCCATAACTCATCAGCGGAAGCGGAAGCCCCACTACCGGCGCAAGCCCCATATTCATGGCAATGTTTACCGCCACCTGTAAGCCCAGCATCGAAGATATACCTAATGCCAGCAACTTGCCGAAATCATCCGCAGTCCTTAAGGCGATCATAATGCCCTGTCTTATTAAAAGATAATACAACAACAACAGAAGACAACAGCCGAAAAAACCCCACTCTTCTGCAAAAGTAGCGAAGATAAAATCCGTATGCGACTCAGGAAGAAAACGCAGTTGGCCCTGCGTCCCGGAAAGCCATCCTTTGCCGAAGAAACCTCCTGAACCAATGGCAATCTTAGACTGAATAATAGTATACCCGGCCCCCAGCGGATCAATATTGGGGTTCAAGAAAACCATCAGCCTGTCCTTCTGGTAATCCCGTAAAAAATGCCAGACGAAAGGCAGCATCGCTAACATAGCCCCCAGAGACGCCCATATATAACCCAGCTTCACTCCGGAGAGATATAACATAGCCAGGAAAATAGCCAGGACCATAGCGCCGCTGCCTAAATCCGGCTGCTCTATGATCAAAACAATGGGAGCTGCCATAAAGAAGAAAGGAATAAATAAGCTGCGCCATAGGCTGAATCGGGATACCCTTAAGGCTGTCTCTTGCACTGACTTAGTACTGAAATATCTGGCCATAAAGATCACAACCGCTATCTTGGCTACTTCCGAAGGCTGAAAATTAAACCATGCTAACCTAATCCACCTTTGTGCCCCCAGGCGCACAATCCCCAGCATAAACACCAACAATAGGAATAAAATAGCTAAGGCATACAATAAATAAGCAACATCCCAGAGGTGACGGTAATTAAGATTAGACATATATAAAAACAGGGCCGCGCCAAAAATAATCCATAAGATCTGACGCTGAAACAAAGACTGCCACTGCTGCGCTTCTTTTTGATAAGTACTGCTGTAAATAGACATAACGCCAATGAACGAAATCAGAAGCGCAAGAATAAAAATAGTCAAAACTGTAGCCTTCATCTTCTGCCTCTTAAGAAACTTTTTCCCCTAAGCTGCCTTCAAAAAGCACATCCTCCCGGCTAAAGCCGGAAGGGATTTCCGCTCAGCGGAGTAAATCCCCCTGCGCCATTCCTTCAATAACCTGCCTGGCTACGGCAGCAGCGCGATGTCCTGAACCCCCGTTTTCTAGGAATACGCAAATTACAAACCTGGGCCTTTCGTAGGGGAAAAAACCGGCAAACCATCCATGTGGTTGTCCACGGGAAACCTGGGCTGTGCCGGTCTTGCCCGCTACTGTTACAGGCAAGCCGCAAAGATTATTAGCCGTGCCGCTAGGCTCGGCTACCACCTTTCTTAAACCCCGTCTTATCGTCTCTATTGTCTTAGGCTTCAGGCCCAGATTGGTAATCTTTCTCCTTGTCCCTGAGATGTCCTGGTTATTTACCGCCATTATGGTATAAGGCGTCACCAGGGATCCCCCGTTGGCAAAAATCGCCATCATACGCGTAACCTGTAAAGGAGTAACCAACAAATCACCTTGGCCGATAGAGAAATTTGCCGTATCCCCGTCAAACCAATTCTTAAAACGGTGCGCCTTCTTCCAGAACGGATTGGGAACAAGCCCACCCTCCTCATAAGGCAGGTCAATCCCTGTGGCTTTGGAAAAACCGAACTTTAGCGCATATTCAGATATGGCATCCGGGCCTATAAGCAGGCCGGTGCGATAAAAGAATACGTCACAGGAATGCGTTATGGCCTCCAATATATCCTGTTGGTTATGGATATCCCAGCATTTAAATTCTTTCCTGCCTACGCGCGTACTGCCATTACATATAAATGTCGAGCCCAGGTTGATTTTATCCTTCTCCAAGGCAGCAGAGGCAACTACTAATTTAAAAATAGAAGCTGCCGGGTAACACCCGCTTATGGCACGGTTTAGAAAAGGGGAACGGCGGTCCTTAAAAAGACGGGAAATTTCGCTGTTCCTTTTTTTAACAAACGCCTCGGGATTGAATTTGGGACGGCTGGCCATAGCGATCACCTCTCCGTTTGCCGGGTCCATGATAATGATACAACCTTCCTCATCCCCCAGGCATTCTTCGATGATCTTCTGTATTCTTAAATCCAGCGTCAGCTGTATATCCTTGCCATCCCTCCCAGGCCTAAAGCCCAAAACGCGCACAAACTTTCCCCGGTTGTCTACTTCAACGGACAATCCCCCTTCTTCCTGGCGCAAATAATAATCGTACCTTTCCTCCACGCCGCTATAACCCACCACGTCCTTTATTTTATAACCATAATCAGAAAGTTTTGTCAGGCGCCAGCGGTCAATTTCATTTAAATGCCCTATAAGATGACATGCCAATCCGCCATAAGGGTAAGACCTTAAAGGATTGGGCTGGATAATAATATTATCCATATCCAGCTTTTTTTCTTCCAAGGCGATTGCCTTTTTTAATCCTATATCCCGGGCAACAGCTACCGGCACAGAAGAAGAGGCGTGTTCTCCATCCAATAACTTCTGTATTTTCTTAGGTTCGCTATCAAGAATACCGGCTATGGCTGGGATACCCCTATCAACCAGACCATCACCTCTGGGCAGAAGCATCAGGTCGTATGATATATAATTGCTTACTATCGCTTCTCCCCTGCGGTCAAGTATCCTGCCGCGGCTGCCATTCTGGGAAAGCAGGCGGATACAGTTCTTATCGCTCAATTCTTTGAATCTACTGCCCCTGATGAGCTGCAGGTTCAGAATAGCCAAAGACAGGGCTAAGAATACTGCGGCTGTAAACCAGCTGATAATCCTTACCCTCATAACCCACCCGAAGGCAAGAGCGGTTTGAATACCCTTAAGGCTATCGGCAAGACAGCTGCAGTATACAAAGCCTCAAATATGCTCACCCGCAAAAAAACTCCCCAGGGAATAAAATTACCGAGGAATAAAAGAATGAACCGTGAGATGATATTGCCGCAAAAAGAAAGTATTATCACTATCAAGGCGCGGATCAAATAAGTATCTACGGTTATCTTCTTAGACAGCCTTATAATCAACAGACACCATAAGGCAAATAAGAATGTATTGATGCCGAATTGATGCGAGGAAGGTATGTCCTTCAGTATGCCGGCAAGAATGCTAAAGGAGAGGGCTGTATTTCTTTTGAAGGCCAGGCTGCTTATAAACACGCTTACGAGAAGCAGGTCTGGCTTTACAGTGAAAATACGCAGGTATTCGCATACTGTCATTTGCAAAAGCCAAAGGATAACGATAAAAAAGGGGAAACCCCGGCGCAATATAATACGGGCATCTTCCTGCGGTCGAAATCTCACCCTTAGTTCCTTCCTTAGGACCTAATCCGATTGATCACTGCGATACGATTACTAATACCTCTTCTATATTAGAGAGATTGACCACCGGTTTTACCACTGCATAGCGGCTAAGTCCGGAGAACTCATCTCCTATGCTCATTACTGTACCGATGGCTAACCCTTTAGGATAAGCATCCGTAAGCCCCGAGGTTACCACCGTATCTGATATCTTAATATCGGCGTCCTTGGGCAAATATTTCATAATCAAGGAATTGCCAAGGGTACCCGATACCAATCCTTCCTGACGGCTACGCTGGATTATCGCGGAGACCCCCAGATTAGGGTCGCTTAACAGCATGACTTTACTGGTTGAATCGCCCGTTTCGATAATACGCCCCGCCAAGCCGAAATAATTTATGACTGCCATCCCCCTCTTAAAACCATGTGAGGCGCCCTTATCAATAATAAGCACGGAAGACCAGTTGTCTGCGGAACGCCCGATTACCCTGGCAGCAATGACTTTGTAAGAAACCTTCTGTTTAACTGCCAATAACCTTCTTAAACGGCTGTTTTCTAAATAAACCTCGCTTGCGGCGTTAAGCCTATGCTTCAATAAATACAGTTCTTTCTGCAAGAGTTCATTCTGCCGGAAATTGCGGTGGTAAAAGATGACTGCCCCGGCTTCACGGCTTAAAAAGGTAAAAAAGATTGCTGGAAACTTAGAGATATCCAGGGCCTTGGCCCTGAAGGCGGGGATTAAACTGGATAATAATATAAGCAGGAAAAAAGCGCTTGCAGCATAGATTATATTTTTCTTCTTGAACTTAAACACATTTTATAATTTAAGAGTACATTTCCGACTTGATATTCACGGTTACCTTCTTAAGATAGCGTATCTCATTTAAAACCTTGCCCGTACCCAAGGCAACTGCGGTTAAAGGCTCATCCGCTATGTGTACCGGCAAGCCGGTCTCTTCGGAAATAAGCTTGTCCAGGCCGCGTAGAAGGGAACCGCCTCCTGCCATCACAATCCCCCGTTCTATTAAATCCGCCGCCAATTCCGGGGGCGTTCTCTCCAGGGATATTTTCACCACTTCTATTATAGCACGGATAGGCTCTTGTAATGCCTCCCTTATCTCTTCGGAAGTCACAGTTACCGTCTTAGGCAACCCGGCCACCAAGTCCCTGCCTTTAACCTCAAGGGACATCTCTTCTTCCAGGGGATAGGCTGAACCGATCTTTATCTTTATGTCCTCGGCAGTGCGTTCCCCGACCATAAGGTTATATGTCTTTTTTAAATACTCAATAACCGCCATGTCCATCTCATCCCCGCCTATGCGTATGGATTTAGAGAACACTACCCCTGCCAGGGAGACTACGGCGATCTCCGTAGTGCCGCCGCCAATATCAATAACCATATTCCCTACCGGCTCTTGTATAGGCAGGCCTACGCCTATAGCCGCAGCAATAGGTTCCTCAATCAAGAATACCTCCCGGGCGCCTGCCCTTTCGGCGGAATCCTTCACTGCGCGCTTTTCCACTTCCGTAATACCGGAAGGAATAGCAATAACTATCCTCGGCCTGACCAGGACCCTGCGGTGGTGCACCTTTTTTATGAAATACCTTAACATCGCCTCGGTTATTTCGAAATCCGCAATCACGCCGTCTTTCATGGGACGGATAGCGATAATATTGCCGGGGGTTCGGCCAAGCATACGCTTAGCCTCTTCCCCTACCGCCAAAACATGCGAGGTGCCTCTTTCTATGGCAACTACCGAGGGTTCGCATAAAACAACCCCCTCCCCCTTCACGTAGACTAAGGTAGTGGCTGTACCCAGGTCTATACCCATATCATTGGAAAATAGCCCCAGGAAATAATTAATCGATTTCTTGGCTAAATCTTTAAATTTTAACATATTCCCTGCCTGGAAAAATTAACGCAAGCGCATTCTATCAGAGTTTAAACCCTATGTCAAATAAAAATTTACACAAATACCTCTCTACTTTTAATGCCTCAACGCTTTTAATATACTCAGGAAACCCGGGAAAGACTTATTTATGCAGGAGATATCATCTATACTGCTCTGACCTCTGGCCTTAAGGCCTGCTACTATCATGCTCATGGCAGTGCGGTGGTCGCCGAAACTACGCAATTTAGCCGCCCTCAGGCAGCCTGCCCCCCGTATAATAATATCCTCCCTGTCTTTTTTTCTGCATACCCGTATATCAACACCCATCCTGGCGAGGTTCTCCTGCATAGAACTTATCCTATCTGTTTCTTTTACGCGTAATTCTCCTACCCCCTCTAAAACAGTCTCACCCCTGGCACAAGAGGCAGCAACCATAAGAACAGGCAGCTCATCTATCAAAGAAGGAACCTGTGTTCTATCAATCACTATGCCTTTTAACAGGCTGCTCCTGACTATAATATCCCCTACCGGCTCATAACCCCACGCCTCCTCCTGCCGACGGATAATTTTAATATCAGCACCCATCTTTTTTAAGGCCTCTATTAGGCCGATGCGTGCCGGATTTAACCCCGCCTTCCTTATGGTCACAGAAGAATGCGCCAATATAGCAGCCATAACCATAAAAAAACCGGCCGAAGATATATCTCCGGGGATATGCAATTTATCCGGTGAAACTAATTTCTCAACGGGTAACATCTCAATTATCCCGCGGCCAAATTTTATATCCGCTCCAAAAAACCGTAACATACGCTCGGTATGGTCACGCGTAGATATAGGCTCTGACAAATACGTCTTTCCTTGAGCGTAGAGCCCTGCCAGCAATATTGCAGATTTCACCTGGGCGGAGGCAACGGGTATCTTATAAATAAGCGCTTTCAAGGGCCTGCCTTCGATCTTAAGAGGAGGATATTCTTCTTCCTGCGAATTTTTATTTCTGACTTTTGCGGTTATCTTAGCCCCCATCTTTCTTAACGGCTCGGTTACGCGCCGCATTGGACGCAGGGAAAGGGATTGGCCTGCGGATATGCTTACAGAAAATTTCTGGGCAGCTAAGACCCCCATGGACAAACGAAGCGTCGTGCCGGACTCGCCCATATACAAGGGCCCCCCGGGCTTTATCAAACCGTAAAAACCCCCTCCGCAAACAAGGATTTCAGCGGTATTATCCCTGGGGTCATTTTTGCTTTTAATCTTTATGCCCAGCGCCTTAAAAACCCTGACGGCAGAAAGACAGTCCTGGTTAAAAGGAAAATTCTTGATGAGCGTATTTCCTTGGCTGATTGCGCTTATGATCACTGCGCGGCAGGCTATTGATTTATCTCCGGGTAGGAAAACCTCTCCCCTCACCTTTAAGGCTGGCTGAATCAAGAACGGCTTCATTTGTTTTTCTGCACAGCCCTATCGCCTTCGCTGACCCGTTCTTTCATTTCCGGGGAAAGAAAATCTGCTGCGGACATGGAATCATGGATCTTTTGTACCTTTACATCGCCGACATACTTATTACGGTGGTATACAGAAAAGACATCCTTTAGTCTTATCCCGTCCTTGCTGCCCATGTTTATCACCACAAAATTATAATCTTTATTTACCACCAGGATTTTGCCTTCGCGTAAAGAATCCCTCCCGGGCTTAACAGAACCTGCCGGTTCAGCCTGTTGCTGAGGAGGGTTAGCCCCTTCGTTATTAACCACAATAGTGCCTAATTCCACATCCTCGTTTTGAGCCTGAGGCTGTGCTTGCGCTGCCTGTGCCTGTTGCAACTGCGTCTCCAACTCTTTTATCCGCGTTTCCAAGTCTATCTTCTGGGTATCCAGGCTTTTAATACGGCCCTGGAGCTTATCCATGTCCTTCTGCACCTGGCTTAATTTATTTTCTAAATCTGTACGCAGGGCCTTCTGCTGGTCTAAATCCGCCCTTAAACGCTCTGCCTGAGACTGTGCCTCCTGCCTGCTGTTTTTTTCCTGCTCTAGGTTATTGGTAAGGGTAGCCACCTCAGCCTGAGACTCCACGACCTTGCCCTCCAGTTCGGCTGCCGCCTTCTTAGTCTCCTCAAGTTTTCTCTCCGTCAGGTCATACTTTATCTTTAAATTCTCAAGCTCTTCCTGGAGAACCTTGGCCTTTATCTTTTCTTTCTGCAAAAGATAAAAACCCATGCCTGCCAAAGACAGAGAAACCAATATCGATATAACTAATATGGTTATAGGCGATCTGGCCTGTTCGGACATCTGTTCTCCTTTCTGAAGTTACCCCTCTAATTATTTGTTCTGTTTGTTAAAATGTATTATAGCATTAACTTCTCAAAAATCAAGCACATATCGTCTCTGCATCTGCCTTCAGGCCTCATCCTTCTTTTAGGTATTCTTTGAATTCTATCGGCAATTCAGAGTCAAAATGCATAAACTCTTTCCTGCGCGGATGCATAAAACCTATTGACTGCGCATGCAAGGCAAGGCGGATAAATGTATTATCCCTGCCGTACTTATCATCTCCCAATATCGGATGCCCCAGGAAAGCAAGGTGCACCCTCAACTGATGGGTGCGGCCGGTGAAAGGGAATAATTCAACCATGCTAAAACCGCGCAAGCGTTTTAAGGTGCGGTAATGTGTCTTGGCATATTTTGACTTATCGTTAAAGACAACTGACATATTCTTTCTTTTACGGGGATGCCTACCGATAGGAAGCTCAATTATATCTTCATCAAATTCCATGACCCCTTTAACTAACGCAACGTATTTGCGCTGGATGCTGTGTTCGGCAAATTGCCTGGCTAAATCAAGATGCGCCAGGTTGCTCCTGGCGATTACCAAGAGCCCGGAGGTCCCCTTATCCAGCCTGTGCACTATACCGGGCCTTCCGGGGTTTATATCCGAAAGCCTGCCAAAAGAAAAAAGCAAGGCGTTGACCAGGGTGTGCTCGTAATTGCCGGGCGCAGGATGCACGACTAAACCTGCGGGCTTATTTATTACGGCCAGGTCTTCATCCTCATAAATAATATCAAAAGGAATTTCCTCAGGGCTAGCCTTAGAAGAGGCCTTATCTTCCATCTCTATCCTTAAGCCTTCAGTGAGACGCACCTTGTAATGGGGGCTGGTTATCAAAGAACCTTTCAGGCTTACCTTGCCATTTAAAATAAGTTTCTGTATTGCTGTGCGGGAAAGGGCAACATGTTCTTTTTTGAAAAAATCCGCCAGAAATAAATCCAGGCGTTTACCGCTATCGGGTTGAGTTATTTTTATATCATATTCACGCATAATCCACTTTTATTTAGCTTGCCTTTTCAGTAAAATCAGTTTGAGCAGAGAAAAAATAAAGAGCGCCATGCTCATAAAATGAAAAATAGTAAGTCCGAAGATGATGCCCGGGTTATCGGCGCGCCAGAATTCAATCAAGAAACGCTTGATAGAATATAAGAAGAGGTACATATAAAATACCTCCCCCTGTTTATGAGGGGCATCCTGCATGAGCCTGAGTATAATAAATATTAAGACCATGCCGAGCGAAGAATAAAGCTGGGTAGGAATCAGGGTGTCCTGATGCACGGGGAAATAAAAACCAAACTGCCAGTGACGGCCATAACAGCAGCCGTTCAAAAAACAACCTATCCTGCCTATAGCTTGAGCCAGGGCGACAAACGGCACCATTAAATCCAGTATCTTATATACAGGCAGGCCCTTCTTTCTTAGATAAAACGCCCCGGCGGTGCATCCTGCTATGATACCTCCGAATAAAGACAGCCCGCCGCGCTGAAGCATAAACATCTCAAGGGGATAATCCAAATAATATCTGTAATGCTGTAGTATATAAAGGATCCGGGCGCCTATAATACCGAAAATAAAAACCACAAAGGCCAGATTAAAGACAAACTCTGCCTTAATACCTTCCTTCCTGCCCCTGGACGCCGCCAGGTAAGAAGCCGTGATAAAGGCAACAGCAAGCATCAATCCATACGCATAAATGGTGAACGGCCCTATCCTGCAGATTTCAGGATGCATCTTATATTTTAGCCCTCAGAATACTATAACCTAACAATATTGCACCTGCTGTAATAGCGCTATCGGCAAGATTAAATACCGGCCAGATACGAAAATCCAGGAAATCCACCACATACCCCAGGCATATCCGGTCTATTAAATTTCCCAGGGCACCGGCCAGGATCAAACTTAAAGAGACGAAATAGACAGAAGAACGGCTGTGTTTTGCGTCTCTTAAATTCAAATAAATCAGAAAAATAGCAAATAGAGAAGCGAGTATAAAGAAAAGGGCGTGGTTTTTCAGTATGCCGAATGCTGCCCCGCGGTTATAGACGAGGGTAAAATGGAATACCCCTTTTATCACAGGAAACGATTGTTGCAGGGCTAACTTTTTAACAGCGAGGAATTTTGTAAACTGATCTAAGGCGAGAATAACCGATACGATAATAAAGGCCATCTCTTAGGGGTGAGTTAAGCCTTCTCCTTTTTCTCCTGGCACTTCACACACAACCTTGCATAAGGGACAATCCTTAACCTGGTTTTAGAGATAAGCGACTTGCAGCTTTCGCATACGCCAAATACACCCTCCTCTATCCTCTTGGCGGCATCGTCCAATTCGTACAAAGACTCCCGCTCACTGGAAGCCAGGCCCAGGGAAAACTCCCGGTCATAAGTATCAGAGGCGACATCGGCCATATGATAGGTGTAACCCGATATATCCCCGGAGGCATCCTTCTGTGATTTTTTCAGCGTATCCTCGGATATATGCCTTATACCGTCAAGGATGTTTTCTTTCATCTTCATTATTATTTTCTTAAATTCCGTCAGTTCCTTTTTGTTGAATTTTTTCTTCACATTAACCCCCTATAGCCTTAAGACAGTTATCGCAAATTTGACTATGCAGATTATTGCATCCTACGGACAAAGAATAATTCCAGCAGCGCACGCATTTTTCCCCTTCTGCCTTTATAACCTTGATGGCAACCTCAGGATACCCCCTGCATACCGAAAGCCCTGCATCAATTTCTTCAACACTTGCTATCTCTACCTGGGAAACTTTTAATATTTCACAAAGATCGCCCTCTAAGCTTGTTAAGAATTTATAACTTTTAACCTCATTTGTCAACAAGATTATTCTGGCGTCAAAAGAACTCCCGATCTCACCGCCGCTGCGTTTTTCCTCCAGCGCCTTGGCCACGTCAGGGACTAAGGCAAGCGCGCCCTGCGTATCTTTGAAATCCGTATTTTCTTCAAGGGCCACCCCCTTAAAATACGAAAGCCCAGGCCACCTTAAAAGATGCACGCTAAAAACCTCGCGGTCCTTTTCCTCCTTTGGTATATGCTGCCATATTTCCTCGGAAGTAAAGACCAGCATCGGGGCCATTACCCTGACTAAGGCATGCAATATCTCGTATATTACCGTCTGTGCAGCACGCCGCTCCCTGGAAGCAGCAGCGTATGTATATAACCTGCCCTTTATCATGTCCAGGTAATACATGGAAAGGTCTTCATTACAGAAATCATATATTAATTTATATGCCTTATGGAACTGAAAAGAATTGAGGCTATCCGTTAAAGAAGGCAGGAGGATATATTCCATTTTAGCCAATATCCATCTATCTATTCTCCTGAATTCGCCAAACCCTGCTTTATCCTTATCCGGGTTAAAATCATATAAATTACTGAGCATAAACCTGGCGGTATTCCTGATCTTGCGGTAGGCCTCAGCCAGCCTGTTCAAGATAACAGGAGAAATACGGATGTCTTCATTATAATCGCTTGAGGCTACCCACATCCTCAATATATCCGCGCCGTAATCCTTGATAATACCAAACGGTGAAATAACATTACCCAGGGATTTGGACATCTTCCTGCCTTCGCTGTCAACCACATGGCCATGGGTCAATACCGCCTTAAAGGGAGGCCTTGAATCAATAGCCATAGAGGGGATAAGCGAAGATTGGAACCAGCCCCGGTGCTGGTCAGAACCTTCTAAATAAAGGGCAGAGGGTGTCCCGCCAAGCCCCTGTCTCTTCTTTAAAACCGCCTGATGGCTCACCCCGGAATCAAACCAGACATCCAGGATATCAGCGCCTTTGATAAATTCCTTTCCCCTGCAATGGGGACACTCTAATCCATCAGGCAGGAAATCATCCAATCCTCTCTCCAGCCAGCAATCAGAGCCTTCTTTAGAAATGAACTCTGCGAATTTTTTAATCAGGCGGCCGTCAAAGAACTCCTCTTTACACTTGACACAGACTAATGCCGGTATAGGTACCCCCCAATAACGCTGCCTGGAAAGGCACCAGTCAGGCCTCAATTCTACCATGGCGGCAATACGCTCTTTGCCTGAAGCAGGGACCCAGGTGATTTCATCCTTGATCACCGAAAGCATCCTGGCGCGCAGATCCTCATGGTCAACCTTTAAAAACCATTGTTTTGTCGCCCGGAAAATAATAGGGGACTTGCAGCGCCAACAGTGCGGATAAGAATGGTTGATTATAGAATCAAAAAACAAAACCCCGAGGACTTTTAATTTTTCTATAATCGCCTTATTTGCATCATGCACATTTAGACCGTTAAACTCACCCGCAGTTGCATCAAATCTGCCGCGGCTGTCAACAGGCATAATAATTTCCAGATTATACTTCAGGCCGGTCAGGTAATCATCGCTTCCATGCCCGGGGGCCGTATGCACCAGGCCGCTGCCTTCTTCTGCTGAAACGTACTCTGCCAATACCACCTTTCCTTTTCTCAATTTAAAGGGATGTTCATATACCAGGCCTTCCAACTGGCTGCCGTGTATTTCTTTTATGAGTTCCCAGCGTACGATGCCTGCCTGCGAAAGAACCGATGGCAATAATAAACTGGCGACAAGCAGATTACCTATTTCTGTCTTTATGTAAGAATACTTAAATTGCGGGTGTACCGCTACCGCGACGTTGGCAATCAGTGTCCAGGGGGTAGTAGTCCAGATAACTAAATATGAATCCGCCCCAAACCCGTCTGTCTCCTTGAGCTTAAATTTGACAAATACCGAAGGCGATGCATGGTCTTCATATTCTACCTCCGCCTCGGCAAGGGCGGTCTCGCATTTATAACACCAGTTCACCGGCTTAAAACCCCGGTATATATAACCTTTTTCAAACAGGGCGTAAAATGATGAAATAACCGCCTCTTCGTATTCATGGCTTAGGGTAAGATAAGGATTTTCCCAGTCTCCAAAAACCCCCAGGCGCCTAAACTGCTCCTTCTGATTAAGGACATATTTCATGGCATATGCATGGGCCTTCTTTCTGAATTCAAGCCGGGAGATTTGAGACTTGTTGATCTTTAACTCTTTAAACAGCCTGTGCTCGATCGGCAGGCCGTGGCAATCCCATCCCGGCACGTATGGACAATAAAATCCCCGCATGGCCTTATATTTTAATATAATATCCTTTAAGGTCTTATTCAGGGCATGACCGATATGTATATCCCCATTGGCATAAGGAGGCCCGTCATGAAGGATATATTTCTCCTTTTGTTCTCGACCTTCCGTGAGCAGGCGGTAAATATCCTGTCTATCCCACAACTTAAGGAGCTCAGGTTCTCTTTTAGGCAAATCAGCCTTCATCGGGAATTTGGTCTGCGGCAGGTTTAAGGTATTCTTATATTCCATATCGGCATTATCGGCTTTTAAATTTCTGTCCTTTTAGATTCCATGCTACCGGATACATCCGGCGGCCGCTAAATATATTTCTTTATAATAATCCCCATCTTTTTCTTAGTTGCCTCGGTAATAACCTTCCTGTCCGTAACAATGGCATGCTCCAAGGCGCTGGCGCAGGAACAATGCCTTTCTTCCCCAAGCGCCTTAATCACGACAGAGATTATCTTCTTGGCATTATCAACATTCTTCCTGAGGTTCTGGATTACCATCTCGATAGTAACGCTTTCATGCTGAGGATACCAGCAATCATAGTCAGTAACCGCAGCTAATGTCGCATAACACATTTCCGCCTCTCTGGCTAATTTTGCCTCTGCCAGGTTAGTCATCCCTATGACATCCATACCCCACATGCGGTATAATCTTGATTCAGCCAATGTAGAAAAGGCAGGCCCTTCCATATTGATATATGTCCCCTTAGGATGGACACGGGGGGTGACCTTCTTAGCTGCCTTAAACAGCGCATTCCTAAGCTGCAGGCATACCGGTTGAGAAAATCCAATATGGGCGACTATCCCCTCTTCAAAAAAACTCATCTCCCGGGCATAATTAGTCCTGTCTACGAACTGGTCCACTATTACAAAATCCATAGGCCTTATTTCCTCTTTCAGGCTGCCGCAGGCGGTAACGGAAATAATCCTTTCTACCCCCAGTTTTTTCATCGCATATATATTCGCCCGGTAATTTATATGGCTGGGAGGCAGGCGGTGCCCTGCATCATGCCTGGGGACAAACACGACTTCTTTGCCTTCTAATACTCCGGTAATAAACCTGCCCGAAGGCTTACCGAAAGGGGTAGATAATAAAACCTCTTTTACCTTTTTTATCCCCTCAATCTTATATAACCCGCTCCCCCCGATTATTCCGATACGCCCCATAGTCCCCTCCTAACGAGATAACTCTTTAGCCCTTTTATGAGCAGCCCTCATCGCACGATATATAGTCGTATGCAATCTTTCTTTCTGAAACACCCCAAGGGCAGCCTCAGTGGTACCGCCCTTGGAGGCTACCTGCGAAATTAATTTCCGGGAATCAAATCCTTTTTTCTTATTAAGATGCATGGAACCGATAACCGTATGGTATATTAACTGATTAGCTTGCGCCCTGCCAAGGCCTAAGGCTTCAGCTGCCGCCAATAAGGCATTAACAATAAAGAATACATAAGCCGGCCCGCTGCCTGAAAGAGCAGTGACTACATCAAGAAGTCCTTCTTGAGGAATCAGGATTGTCTCGCCCACCGAATCAAAAATATCTTTGGCGTTCTTCAAATCACCGCGCGTAGCAAAACGCCCCCTGCTGATAGCAGTAATCCCTTCGCCGATTGTCGCCGCTATGTTGGGCATAGCGCGTATCACCCTGATCCTCCCTGAAAGCATATTTTCTATATATTTGGTATTTACTCCCGCCGCTATCGAGATAATCAATATCTTTTGTTTATTATGTAAATGGATGCCCCGGCGTATTTCTGCCAGTACAGGCCCGATATCCTGCGGCTTAACAGCAATAATAACAATATCGCTTTTCTTCACTAAGTCGGCTATACCTTGAGCACTTTTTATATGGTAGGTGCGGCAAACAAACGCCTCCTTCAATCTATCTTTTTCCTTAACTACAAAGCGTCCTATCCTTCGCTTTAGTGCGCAAGACAAGACCGCCTCTCCCATATTCCCGCAACCAATAATTCCGATCTTCATTTTTCTCCCTCTCTTTAATTTAAGCTAGGGTGAGTGAAATTTTGCCACGCCGGGACAAAATCAGCGAACAGCCAAGACAGGGCCTGCTGCAAATAAACCATACTAATCTTCGAAGATGGCCTGTCCTATACGCACCATATTCGCGCCTTCCTCAATTGCAACCTCAAAATCATCGGACATCCCCATAGATAAAATAGATAGGGGGCAAGGGGTAAAAGATAAGACGTTAATCTTATCCCGTAATTCCCGTAACATCCTGAAATACGGACGAGCCTGCCCAGGCTCATCCGAAAGGGGCGCAATAGTCATTAGACCTTTTATGGTTATGTTCTTTAACCGGGATATCTCCCGGGCCCCCTCAACCGCCTCTTTAGCCTCTAGGCCGAACTTGCTTATTTGCCCTGAAGTATTGACCTCTATAAGTACATCCTGGGTCTTATTAATTTTAGCTGCCTGCTTATCAATCTCCTGAGCCAGATGCAGGCTATCCACGGAATGAATCAGATCAAATATTCCCAAGGCATCTTTCACTTTATTAGTCTGCAGATGGCCGACCATATGCCATTTTATATCAGGCCCTGCATGCGATACCTGGCTTATGGCCCTGTGCTTTACAAGGGCATCCTGGACTTTATTTTCTCCGATATGACCTATGCCCGCTTCCACCAGATCCCCTATATCTTTTAGGGTGCGGTTCTTTACCACTGCCACCAGAGTTACCGAATCAATTTGGCGGCCTGCCTGTGCGCATGCCCTGGAAATACGCGCGTTTATTTTTACTAGATTATCCTCAATCATAGTTTTTCCCATTTATTATACACGAGAAAATACTCCGGTCAAGTGGAACCCGCCGGGCTAAAATACAGGGTACCTTCGCCAATCTTTAGGTTCCCTCCCGAGGCAGTATAATATTCATCCCCAGATTGAAGCCCGGGGATTTATGCCGAGGGGGTGGAACCCGCCGGGCTAAAATACAGGGTACCTTCGCCAATCTTTAGGTTCCCTCCCGAGGCAGTATAATATTCATCCCCAGATTGAAACTAATGGGATTTATGCCGAGGGGGTGGAACCCGCCGGGCTAAAATACAGGGTACCTTCGCCAATCTTTAGGTTCCCTCCCGAGGCAATATAGCATTCATCCTTGGGTTGAAATTCTGCGATTTCTGCTTTTATACTGCGGATTTAAAACGATTAGAAATATTCCTGGTAGACTGCTTTGATTTTAGAGGTGACATTAGAAATGAAGTTGCGATTGACAGGCGATGAGGTAGGAGAACCCAGTTCCTGCCTGTTCATAACTTTGCAGATTATGCCTAAACAGGTCAGGTAAGTAAGATGCCTTCCTCCGGCAAGTTCCTCGCTCCTGCTGGCCAGATGCGATATAATGGGATTCTTAACCCGGCCAAGACGCACAGGCACCTCTAAGGTATTTTCCAGTATTTCTAAGAACCCCTCCGTCAATACTGCCCTGCCGGTAGTTATAAAATTATTTATCCGGGAACAGGGGGTGATCTTTTCTACGCATTCCTTTATCTCTGAAGCGATGTTGTTTGCCCGCGCGGTGATGATCTCCGATACCAGTTTCTGGCTTATCGGCTGATATGCGCCTTCTCTCTTTACCAATATCTCCCTGTCTTCCCTCATCTGGCTATATTCGCCTATCAAGCCATGAGACCTTATTATATCCCAGGCCAATTCAGGCGATATATTCAGGCGGTTGGCGAGTGCAGTGACCAAATCCTCCCCGGCGCAAGAAAGAACCCTTACCTCTCTTAAAAGCCCATCTTTGAATATCACGACTTCTGTAATATCCCCTCCTATATCACAAAGAACATTTATGCCTTTCCTGTCTTCCCCGGAAAATACCGCCTCAGACGTCGCCAGTCCTGAGAAAAACAGGCCGCGGATTTCGCATCCTGCCTGGTTTATAAGACGGGTAACCCCTTGCAAAAAAGAAATCCTGGCGCAAAGTAAATAAAGGTCTATCCCCAGTTTGTGACTATAAAGCCCCAGGGGGCTCGTTACGTTACTATTTGAATCTATGTCATAGCTTAAGGCTATTTCGTGTATTATTTCTTCTTCAAGGCTTGAGCCGAGTATGCGCGCCTGTTCATTTACCTGGCTTATGTCGCTGAGCCCTATAACTTTATTTCCTCTTTCCGCAAGAGGCATAACTGCATAGCTGTGCTTGGTAAGAATATCTTCCCCGGAAACATTAGTATATATATATTTAACCCCTATTCCGGATTTAGCCCTGATGTTCTTTAATAGCCGGTCTATGCATCCCAGCACTGAAATAGAATCTACGATGCTGCCCCTCTTAAGGCCTTTCGCCGGCACGCTTTCGCAGAACAATGCATTGAGATGCCCTCTTTTTTTCTCAGCCACTACCGCCGCAATCTTGGTATGACCTATATCTAATGCGCAAATATAATTATTAAACATACGCCCCTTAAAAGGCATCATAACTTTTCACCCTTTTCTTCTTTAAATTTTATCGCCGGTTCTTTAAACCTCATATCGATATATTTGATACTGCTTAAATCATTCTTTAACTGCGCGAACAGCCCCGCAAGTATGGATATCCTTTTACCTATATCATCCTGGGGTATCCTTACCTCTAAGACTGAGGGGACAACCGCAGCCTGCCCGGCCGCCTGAGGCAGGGATATAAAATAAGATACGCTGGCGGGGTTAGATAAATTTACCATCTTAATCGGATAGCCGCTCAGTATCTTATCTTTCTTAGACTCTTTTATTATATCCAATGCGGCCTTTAATTCCTTAAGCCCGCATCTGCTGCCGTTATTTGCCTTACTCAACCCTCCCTCAAGCCCTGTTATTAAGGTGATACCAGAGGCAGGGCCCTCTGGCCCAGGTTCAAACAAAACCATCTCTTCGTCTATGTAGAAATACCTGTGCAGCCTGAGGCAGGCAACAGGCTGGCGCCTGCTGAACTCCACAAAAATACGGTTAGGCAAAAGCCGTACCAGCCTCACCCTCTTATAGGCCGGGTATAATTGAGCTATATACCGCGATTCTTTGCCCAAGTCAATACTAAATATATTACGCCCTGTTAAATAGGTGAAATTAATATTCCTGTCTTCCTCATTGCAGATAACTTCTTTAACCGTAAAATACGGGTTCCTTCTGGCTATCCCCGCCGCATACCAGAGAAAAAGAAGAATCAACACAGAGGTTAAGGCGGAAACGGATATTAATCTGACAGGAAGACGGACCTTATTTTTTTTCATAAGCTAACTGCAGCAATTTGAGGCAAAGTGCAAAGAAATCTATGCCTTTGGCCTGAGCTGCTTTCGGCAACAGGCTGGTAGAAGTAAAACCCGGAATAGTATTGACCTCCAGGACAAAGACATTGCCCTTATTATCTAAAATCATATCTACCCGGGAACAACCAAAACATCCCAGGGATTTATGCGCCTTAAGTGCTGCATGCCTTATTGCCCTGGCGCTGTGTTTGTCCACCTTAGCCGGGACTATATACTCAGTCATCCCGGGATGATATTTGGCAACGTAGTCAAAGAACTTGCTCTTGGGTATTATCTCTATTGCCGGCAGGGCCTCTTGAGCAAGTATGCCCACGGTAACTTCTCTGCCCCCTATATATTCCTCTATTATGATACGCTCATCAAAAGAAAAGGCCTCTTTGATCGCCGCGGGTAAACCTTTGTTATCATTAACCAGGGTGAGGCCAATACTTGAACCGTGCGTCGCAGGTTTTACTACTACGGGCAGAGAAAAACATGTTCTTACCCCTTTTTTAAGACCATACCTTTTTTTCTCCAATACCTTATATCCGGGGACCATCAAGCCGTGCTGCTGGAAAATCTTACGCGAAGCAACCTTATCTATTGCCAGGCTGCTGGCTAAGACGCCTGAGCCGGTGTAAGGAATGCCTAAAAGATCCAGTATCCTCTGCATTTTTCCATCTTCGCCAAAACGTCCGTGCAGGGCAATAAAGGCACAGTCTATATTGTGCCTGCGTATTAACCGGGCATTATCAACGACCTTATCCGTCTTGATATTAATAGCCACCACATCTAATCCCTTGGCCTTAAGGCACTCATAGACAGCGGTTCCGGATTTAAGCGAAATCCTTCTTTCCGTAGACGGTCCACCCATTAAAACTCCGATACGCCCGAAACCCGCCCCCGGTTTTATCTTTTTCTTCCTGGTCTTACCTGATAGGTTTCTCACTATTACCATATCTTTACTTCAGGCCGTAAGGTAATATTAAAGTTCCTTTTTACCCTGCCCTGGATAAGACAGGCAAGGCGCAACACATCTTTGGCGCTTGCCTTGCCTGTATTTAAAATAAAATTTGCATGCCCTGAGGAAACGGCCGCACCTCCGATACGCCTTCCCTTTAACCCGCAAAGGTCAATCAGCCGTCCTGCCGAATCATGGGGAGGGTTTCTAAAGAAACACCCGGCTGAGCGCGCTGATAAATCCTGGCCTTGCCAGCGCCTCTGTAAATATACTTTAACCCTCTTCTTGACTTCTGTTTTTTTATCCTTTATCAGGCGAAGCCTTGCGCCTAAAACAATAACCCCTCTTAAAGAAGAATCCCGGTAACCAAACCTGATATCCTTCTTTTTAATACTCTTTATCCTGCCGCGATAATCCATTACTTCAAGGCTTAAGACAGCATCGGAAATATTTCTTGCTACCCTTTCTTCCCCCTTGCCTTTTTCAAATATGCCCGCATTCATCATCAAGGCCCCGCCCAGAGTCCCCGGTATGCCGGAAAGAAACTCAAGGCCGCACAGCCCTTTCTCACTACAGAATCTTAAGAGCCTGCTTAGCAATACCCCGCTTCCCGCATGAATAATATTCCCGCGTAAAGATACCCTGGTGAAAAAAGGCGCGCCTAAACGCAGCACTATCCCCCTTACCCCTTTATCCGAAACCAAGAGGTTGCTGCCGGCACCGATTATAAAAAATGGTATTTTAGCTCTTTTTGCCAGATTAAGCAATAATTTTAAATCAGCTGTATCTGCGGGCTCTATAAAAAAATCAGCCCTGCCTCCGATGCCGAAAGTGGTGCAGCTCTTCAGGGCAACCCCTCGCCTCACTTTGCCTCTTATATCGCTATACCAATCCATCGCTAACCTGCCCATTATGAAAAAACCTTATCCTTTTAGCCGGCCCGCCAGTTCTTCACAGGTCTTTACGATATCACCTGCGCCCAAGGTAATCACCAGGTCGCCAGGCTTGATGATCTTCAATATATGTCCTACAATCTTTTCTTTTGGCAGAAAATCCACCCTTTCACTCCCCAGGCGCTCCTTTATTCTCTCTGCCAATGCCTCTGCATCCACGCCTTCTATCGGCCTTTCGCTTGCCGCATAAATATCAGTAACCACTAAATAACCGACAGAATCAAAACTCCCGGAAAATTCATCCAATAACAAACTCGTGCGGCTGTAGCGATGGGGCTGAAAAACGGCAATAACCCTCTTTGCCCCCAGATATTTAATTGCATCCAGGGTAGCCTTTATTTCTGTGGGGTGATGGGCATAATCATCAAGCAAAAGATAATCCTGATTTTTGAATCTGGTTTCCAGTCTCCTGTGGGTGCCCGGGTATTTTCCAAGCGCCTTGCTGATCTTATCCGGGCCAATCCCCAATTCTAACCCTAAAGCAATAACCGCAAGGGAATTTGATATATTATGCAACCCGCCCAGGGATAATTCAAAATGACTAACGGGTTTATTATAATAGAGGCAATCAAATTCCGAAGACAGGCCTTTTATGCTGATATTCTCTGGCCTGATATCTGAACCTTCACTGATGCCGAAAAAAATATGGCGGCCCGGGTATCCTTTTAAAATAGAACGCAGGTTTTTATCATCCCCGCAGGCAAATACGCATCCCCCCTGCCGGGTATTCCTGATAAACCGGCTGAATGCCTGTACCTCACTTTCAAAATCCTTATAATAATCCAGGTGCTCATGGTCAATATTGGTGATTATGGAATATTGCGGTTGATAATACAAAAACGAGCCATCCGATTCATCCGCCTCTGCGACAAAGAATTCACCCTTGCCCAAACAGGCATTAGTATCGATATTGCGCAATATTCCTCCGATTGCCGCAGTCGGAGAGAATCCCGCGTCCATAAGCAGGAAAGAAACTAAAGAAGTAGTGGTGGTTTTCCCGTGGCTTCCGGTTACGGTAATCGCGGTCTCATCGGCCATGAGACGCGAAAGCGCTTCTGCCCGCCTGATCACCGGGATACCCATTCTCCTGGCTTCCTGCAATTCCGGATTATCCTTTTTTATAGCCGAAGAATAAACAGCTATACCCGCCCCCCGGATATTCTCTGCCCTATGCCCTATATAAACCTCTGCCCCTTGCCGGCGTAAAAAAGCAATCCCCTGTCCTTCTTTTATATCGGAACCGCTCACCCTCATACCGCGAAAAAGCAAAAGACGGGCAATCCCGCTCATGCCTATACCGCCGATACCTATTAGATGGTAATGTCCGCTCATAAATATCGGTTCCTCTTGATTGCCAATACTGCATCTGCCAACCTTATATCCGCATCCATATCCTTAAAACCCTGGTAACCAAAGCGCATAGACTCAAGCAGGCCAGGATTTAATAATAAGCCCTCCAGGCAAGACCTAAAAGCCTCAGGGGTCAATTCTTTTTCCTCCTTGATTACCGCGCATCCGGCTTCACCCAAAACCGCTGCGTTCCTCACCTGATGCGCATATGCATAAGGATAGGGGATGAGTATGGCCGGGATCCGATAAAACATGATCTCTGCGATACTGGAGGCCCCGGACCTTGAGACTATCAGGTCAGAGGCGCTATAGGCATACTGCATAGACTCAAAAAAAGCAAAAACCCTGCCTTCAATACTTAACGCCTTATATGCAGGGCTTATCAATTCGTAATCACCCTGTCCGCAAAGATGAATAACCTGTATGTCATCTTTTTCCTGTTCTCTGAACCCTTGGAGGGCCTGGATAAACAATGAGTTAAGCCTGCGGCTGCCCTGGCTGCCCCCCATGATCAATATGGTAAATCTGTCCTTTTTCAGGCCGAAGAAATCAAGCGCCTTTGGCTTCTCTATCCTTATTAATTCCCTGCGCAGGGGGTTGCCGGTAAGCACGATTTTCTTCTCTGGCACCTTCAGATATCTGTAAGTTTCTAGAAAAGAAACGGCGATTCTATCCGCGATAACAGCCAAGAGGCGGTTGGCGCGGCCCGGAAAGACATTCTGTTCATGTAACAATATCGGTATTCGTAAAATCCAAGCCCAGAAAATAACCGGTATGGCAACCAGGCTGCCAAAGCCCACCACTGCCTCAGGCCTAAATTTCAACAATATAAAGGCGCTTTCCAGGAAACCTTTACAGAAATTAAGAATAGAAATAAGGCTGGCCAGGAACGAACCCCTCCTGAGATTGGTTATGCTGACTTTATATACGGGATAGTCTACAGAGCTCAGGTCACATGGTATATTAACGCGCGGCAAGACCAATATTACCTGAGCATTTTTATCCTTTAATCTTAAGGCATCCAAAAGACTCAGGGCAGGAAAGATGTGCCCGCCGCTTGAGCCGCTTACTACCAGGACTTTCACTTGTGCCCTCCAGGATGCATCTGATTCCTTGCAAGACCTGCTTTATTAAGGGTATTCTCCGGTGCGCGCGATATTCATAATCAGCCCAACGCTGATCATGTCGAAGATAAAAGAAGAACCCCCGTAGCTTATAAACGGCAGGGGTAATCCTTTAGTAGGCAATACGCCGCAGGAAACACCGATATTTATCGCAGCCTTCAGCGAAATCATCAAAAGCAGGCCCAGGGCCAGGAAATAACCGAATTTATCCTGGGTGTTCTTTATTACCTTGATGCACTGCTGGATGAAAAACATAAACAATAATAACACAGCTACCGTTGCCACCAGCCCCATCTCTTCACCGATAATAGAAAAGATGAAATCCGTATGCGCAGCCGGAAGATAAAAAAGCTTCTGCTTGGAATGCCCCAGCCCTACGCCGAATATACCCCCTGAGCCTAAGGCGATCTGCGATTGTATGATCTGAAAACCGCTTCCCTTAGGATCCAGCCAGGGATTTAAAAAAGACATGATGCGCGCCCTGCGGTAGGGAACGCTGAATATCAAAATATATACAGCAGGGATACTCATCAGTATGACAGATATCAAATAGGAGATCCTCGTGCCAGAAATAAAGATCATAGTCAAGACTACCGAGGAAAGCGCAAGAGAAGTCCCCAAGTCCGGCTCTGACATAATAAGTATTAGCGTCAGCCCAAGGACAGATAATAAAGGCAAAAAACCCCTGAATAAACTTTTAATAGCATCGCCTTTGCGGGCGATAAAGTCCGCCACATAAACAATAACCGCCAGATTTGCTAATTCCGAAGGCTGAAAACTTATGAATTTGAACCTAAACCAGCGGCGCGCACCGGAAACCTCCCTGCCTATTCCGGGTATCAAAACCAGGCAAAGCAGTATTAGCGAAAATAACAACAGCGGTTTTGACCATTTACGCAGGATGCGGTAATCAATAGCCATAACCGTAAAAGTCAGGATAGCCCCGATAAAGATAAAACTTATGTGCCTTTTCAGAAAGAAAAAACTGTCATTATACCTCTCCCAGGCATAAATGCTGGATGCGCTATAAATCATGACGATACCTATACAGATAAGTATGAAGGCAGCAGTAAATATCTTTATCCTGATATCGCGTATCATTCTACAGCCTGTTCTTTGGACAGGGCAAATACCGCTGTTTTAAAGATAGTGCCCCTCTCCTCGTAATTGGCAAACATATCAAAACTTTTACACATAGGCGACAACAAAATACAATCCCCTGATGCAGCCTTCAAAAAGGCCATGCGCACAGCCTCAGGCAGACTAGCCGCATCTTCTAAAGGGATAACCGCGCCCAGGGCCTTCCTGATCCTTTCTTTGGCTTCGCCTATCAAAATTAGGCTCTTTATTTTCTCCCGCGCCCAGGGTAATATACTGCTGTAATCATTGCCTTTTTCCCTGCCCCCGGCAATCAATATAACCGGATGCCGCATGTTTTTCAACGCCCAAACCGTAGCCTCTACTGTGGTACTCTTTGAATCATTAACGAACCTTATCCCGTTTACCTGGGTTACGTATTCCATCCTATGCTCTATACCTTTAAAATCTCTGAAGACCTTATCCATCACCCCCCTGGAAACACCCAAAAGCGAACCCGCTGCCGCAACCGCTGCCTGATTAGCATTGAAGCCGGCCCCCTCAAGGAAATATACAATCTTAGACCTCGCCTCCTGTTTGATGCCCCCCAGAAGAGGCTCATCCTGGTTTAAAACCAGATAATCGCCTGCGTCCTGCCGCATAAATATGCGCTTTTTCGCCGCAAGGTAGTCTGACATATTCTTATACCTATCCAAGTGATTACGGCTGATATTCAATATAATTGCGATCTTAGGTTTAAATGCCTGGATATTCTCCAGCTGAAAAGAACTTACCTCTAGCGAAACAAAATCCCCCGCGCCTATATTTTCTACTTCAGCGCAAAAAGGATTGCCGATATTACCGCAGACAAACGCCTTTTTACCTGCCGCCTCTAAGATTCTCCCGATTAAAGTAGTTACCGTGGTCTTGCCGTTAGTGCCGGTAATGGCGATAACCGGCGCCGGACAAAGCAGGTATCCTACCTCTATTTCGCTTACTAAAGGTATCCCGCAATCCTTTAGCAGAGAATAAACCAAAGAATCCGGCGCTACCCCGGGGGAAACCACTGCCAGGTCATTAGGAGCGATAAAATCCCGCGAATGCCTGCCCACCTCCAATTTTATATCGCTTGATTTCAATTTGAGGATACTGGTCCGTATATCAGCGTTATCGGCACTTTCCGTTATGCTCAACCTAGCCCCTAAATCACAAAGGAGGTTAGCGCAGGCAACACCGGAACGCGCCAGGCCGATTATCACGACCTTCCTGTTTTTAAAATAGTCTGCGTTGCGCATACAAAGTAAAACCTATCTTATCTTTAATGTTACTAAAGTAAGCAATGCCAGGAGGCTGGCCACAATCCAAAACCTGACAATCACCTTGCTCTCCGGCCAACCCAGGAATTGAAAATGGTGGTGCAGGGGGGCGATGCGGAATATGCGCCTCTTCGTGAAGCGGAAAGACGCTACCTGCAGTATTACCGATGCCGCCTCAATCACAAATATCCCTCCCACGATTATTAAAAGTAACTCCTTTTTTATCAGTAAGGCTACTGTCCCCAGCGCCCCTCCCAGGGCAAGGGACCCCACGTCCCCCATAAAGACCGAAGCCGGATAACAATTAAACCAGAGGAAACCCAGACCTGCCCCCAGGATGCTTGCACAAAACACCGCCAACTCTCCGCTGCCTGCCAGATACGGGACAAAAAGGTAACTGCTGAATCTTAAATGCCCGGATATATAACTTAAAACGCTGAAGGCCATAGCCACCATAATTACAATACCCGCAGCCAGTCCGTCTAAGCCGTCAGTAAGGTTTACGGCGTTGGAAGAACCGGAAATGACCAGTATTACTAATATTATATAAAATATACCTAATTCAAAAGATGCGTCTTTAAGAAATGGCACATCCAGCCTGGTATGCCCGGGCAGAAAGGATGAGATCAACACGGCAAGGACAGCCCCTAAGGCTACCTGGCTTGCCAACTTAGCCCCGGCAGTCATCCCTTTAGACCTCTTCCTGATTTGCTTTAAATAATCGTCAATAAATCCGGTTATACCTAACCAGGCCGTAGCAAGAAGCGCTAAGAGGACATATTTATTAAATATATCCGCCCAGAGAAGGTTAGACAGCAGTATAGCCAGCAATATTAATATGCCTCCCATAGTGGGGGTATCCTGTTTCTTGCTGTGCAGTTCATACAGCCTCCGGCTGTCTTCCTTCCTGACGTTCTCGCCTATTTTCAGGCGCGCGAGCATCCTGATGATAAAAGGGCCGAGAATCAGGCTTATGAGAAAAGCGGTCATTGCCGCCATGGCCGCACGGAAAGTAATGTAACGGAAAATGTTCAGAAAAGAGAGAGAACTATGGAGGGGATATAATAAATAATATAACATCTTATGCCTGTTCCCCGGCTTAAACCGGGAATATTATTGTCTTATTTTTGCTGCCTGTGTTTATTTATTTGGAATACCTCTTCCATCTTCATACGGCGAGAGCCCTTGACTAAGACCGTATCCTTTCCGGTTACGCAAAGGATGCGGTATAATACCTGGCGAGCCTGACGGGGCGTCTGACAAGTAAAGATATTCTTGCGGTTAAAACCGGCTGCCTCAGCTGCCTTTGCCGCCAGGCGCGATAACTTGCCTACAGCGATAAAGGCATCACAAACCTCCTTTACCTGCCTGCCTGCCTGGATATGAAATTCTCCCGCCCTCTTGCCCAATTCCAGCATATCGCCCATTACAAATATTTTTCTACCCAGACAAGCGATATGGGCGAATGCCTCCAGTGCCCTGTTTAAAGAAAGAGGGTTGGAATTATACGTATCATCTATAAAATTTACTTTCCCTGCCTTTGCCGGTTTCAGCCTGCCTTCAGGGAGAATAAACCCGGACAATTGACGGGCAATATCATTATACCCTATGCCGAATATCCGCGCCACTGTTATCGCAGCTAAGGCATTATAGATATTATGCCTGCCTATAGCTGAAAGAGAAATATTATGCCTGCGGTTAACCCAAAAAGAAATTCCCCTTGGGGTATCTTCAATACAAGATGCACAGAAATCACACCCTGGCCTTAGACCAAAGGTAAAAATTGCTTCCGGTGAGTTTCCAGCCGCAGCCTTCTTTGTTATAAGAGTATCATCTGCGTTTATCACGGCGATACGCGGTTGTTTGAGATCCGCTATTAAAGAATATTTTTCCCGCAATACCCCGGAGAGACTACCTAAATACTCCAGGTGAGCGGGGCCTATATTGGTAATTATCCCTATATTGGGAGAACATATGCGCGACAGGGATGAAATCTCTCCGGGATGGTTAGTCCCCAGTTCCAGAACAACCAGCTCATGGTAAGAATGCAGATTAAGCAGCGATAAAGAAACCCCTATTTGATTATTCTTTGTCCCTTCATTCTTCAATACCCTGAATTTACGGGAAAGTATCCTGGCGAGCATATCCTTGGTAGTAGTCTTGCCGCTGCTGCCGCTAATTGCAATCAGGGGGATATTGAATTTACGGCGCTGGAAACTTGCGATATCAGAAAGCGCCTTTATGCCATCTCCGACCTCGATCACCACAACTGAGCCGGGCACTGCCTTCCTCTGCGCTAAGCCCGTCTTTTGGGCTTGCCTGATAACACAGCTGGCGCCTTTTCTTAGAGCCTCTGCTATAAAATCATGGCCATCAAAATTATCTCCCTCCAACGCCAGGAAAGCCTCATCAGGCCTTATTGTCCGCGAGTCAATAGAAATCCCCCTGACTCTGCCGGATATCCCCCCATCGACCAACCTTCCGGAAGTGGCTTCTAATATTTCACGGATTTCAAACATTCCCTGGCTACCTCCCGGTCGTCAAAATGGACCTTCTTTTCTTGCATGAGCTGATAATCTTCATGGCCTTTCCCGGCTATCAATACCACATCCCCTGCCTTAGCCAGAGAAAAGGCATGGCTTATTGCTTCTCTTCTATCCAAAATAACACAGTAGTTATCCTTTTTTATCCCGGTCAGTATATCATTAACTATATCCTGCGGATCATCAGAACGGGGATTATCATTAGTAATAACCGCATAGTCTGCCAATTCTGATACTACCCTGCCCATCTTCGGCCTTTTTTCCCTGTCACGCTGGCCGCCGCATCCAAAAACTACAATTATCTTACCGCAAGATACCTCCCGTAAAGACATAACGGCATTATATAATGCATCTTCTGTATGGGCGTAATCTACAAAGACATAAAGCCCTCGGTCATTGTCTATCCTCTCAAGCCTTCCCGGGACAGAAGAAAGACCCTCCAGACCGGATTTTAACTCCCCCAGCCCAAAACCGCTCTTCAGTCCCCAGCTGAAAGCAGCAAGCAGATTATACACATTATGGCGGCCTATCAATTTGCTATGCAGGACTAGACTGCCTTTGGGATATCCCAAGGAGAAGACTGTCTCCTTCAGGCCATACTTTATTTCTGTCGCCCGCACATCCGCTGAATTTTCTACGCCGTAGGTTATACTGGATGGTAAATCCACCGTATCCTTCAACCTCAATGAATATTTATCGTCATTATTAAAAACAGCAAGCGCGCCTCTTTTTAAATTCTTAAAGAGCCCTGCCTTAGCCTGAAAATAACCCTCCAGCGTCTTATGGTAGTCGAGATGGTCTTGTGTAAGATTGGTAAAAATAGCAGAATGGAATTCTAACCCCGTGACCCTGTCTTGAGAAAGTGCATGCGAAGAAACCTCCATTATCGCGTAATCTACCTTTGCCTGCTGCATTTCGCAAAATAAACGCTGGAGCTCAAGCGGTCCGGGGGTCGTATTTACCGATGGATATACCCTTTCCCCGAAACGATAGTTGAGCGTGCCGATTACTCCAGGGACTAACCCTGCCTTCTTTACTATAGCCTCAAGCAAATAGGATATAGTGGTTTTCCCGTTGGTACCGGTAATACCGCAGACCTTCATCTTATCGCCAGGCCTGCCGTAGAATTCCGCTGCCAGTAAGGCCAATGCCTTGCGGCTATTATCAACCTTTATCCAATTTACCCCCCTGCCTTCAGGAGAGGCGCTATCAAAAGAAGGACCAACCCCCTGCCCCTGCAACCCCCCGGCACCATATGTATCAAAGATTATGGCCTGAGCGCCTCTTTCTATTGCTTCCCGGATAAAAGTATGTCCGTCTATCTGGTTGCCTTTCACCGCCACAAATAGAAAACCATTTCCTACTTCTTTGGAATTACGGGATATGCCACTGACCTCGAAATCAAAAAGAGTATCCTTGGCATAAAAAGCAGGCAAGGCCTTAACTAACTCTGTTAGTCTCATCTGTAATAGAAACCTCCTTTAACGGTGCGTTGGATCTCAGGTAACGCAGCACATCACTGGCAACATTTTTGAAAACCGGCGCAGCCACTACCCCGCCGAAATAATAAGGCCTGGGCTCATCCACGACTACCGCAATGCCTATTTCCGGGTCTTCAGCCGGGGCAAAGCCGATAAAAGAAGCCACAAATTTATTGTGGGAATATGCGCCGTTGGGTTCCAATTTCTGCGCCGTCCCTGTCTTGCCTGCCGAACTAAATCCGGGGACCTTGGCCATTTTCCCCGTGCCTTCCTCTATTGTACCGGTAAGTATTTTCTTTATACGGTTTGCGGTAGAGCCTGATACCACCTTCTGGACCACTACAGGAGAAAATGATTTTATAGCCTTCTGGTGCTTATCCCGGATCTCTTTAACGATATAAGGCTTCATCAGGTTCCCGCCGTTTGCAACAACAGATACAGCGGTTACCAGTTGCAGCACGGTCACCCCCACCTCCTGGCCTATGGGGATAGCGCCAATGGATGTCTTTGACCAGAAGCGCGGCTCCTTAATCATACCAGAAATTTCACCTGGCAGGTCTATATTTGTTTTCCTGCCGAAACCAAAAAGTTTAACATACTGATAAACCTTATCCGCACCCAGCCTCTGTGCCACCTTAGTAGTGCCGATATTACTGGACTGCTCAACGACCTCCCTGAATGTAAGCCAGCCATGCGGTTTATGGTCATGCAATATGTGCGAGCCTACCTTATAAGACCCGTTCTCGCAAAATATCCTGTCTTCTTCGGATATCTTATTCTCCTCTAGTGCTGCGGAAGCGGTTACTATTTTAAATACCGAGCCGGGTTCAAATAAATCACAAATCAGGCGATTACGCCGCGTATCTTTATCGCTTGAAGAATATTCGTTTAAATCAAATGCAGGACGGTTGGCCCATGCCAGTATGGCCCCGGTACGCGGCTGCATTACCACGATGCTTGCGCCTTTTGCATGATATTCCCTGAAGGCCTTATCCAATTCCCTCTCTGCAATATACTGTATTACCTCATCTATGGTCAATACTAAGTCATATCCGTCTTTAGCAAGGGCCATATCCTCCCAAAGATTAAGCCTCTTTTGCCGGGCATCCCTTAAGTACATCGCCCATCCTGCCTCGCCCCTTAAGTATCTGTCATAATATAATTCCAGGCCTTCTAACCCGTTGTTATCCAAACCCGCAAAGCCGATAAGATGGCTGGCCAGGTAACCGTTCGAATAGCAACGCTTACTTTCCTTAATAAAATTAAGCCCCTTGATATTTAATCTGCGTATCTCCTCGCTCTGCCCAGGACTGATCTTTCTTGCCAGCCAGATAAAGGACTTTTTGCGGGTTAATCTTTCGTTAAGATAATTGTAATCTGTCTTGAGTATAGGGATAAGCTGTCTGATGATGTTATCTTTATCCTTTTGCGGCATTTCATTTGGCGAGGCATACAGGGAATCTGCCGATATATTTGTTGCCAGGGGTTTTAGGCGCGCGTCATAAATAGTGCCTCGCCTGGGCTCAAGCTCCACAAAAAGATTGTGTTGTTTTTTGGCAATCTGCGCCAGATAGCTGGCGCGGAAAAATTGGATAAATAAAAGGCGGAATATACAAAATAAAAGGAAGACAATAAATAATAAAAATACCGCATCACTCCTGCGGCGATAATTGCTTATATACACATTAATAAGGTTAGTTTGATAATCAACCTGTGCCTAATCCAGAGTTAACCTGGAGCTAACTATATTCTAGGGTTATGCTAAACTGCCGCCCGGAATATTGCCCCTACCCTAAGGGAACGCTTAACTTATCCGAAAGAGAAGTAACGCGCATCAGGGGTTGATTGTCTTCGCCTCTGCCTGCCTCCTGACGCTGAAGATACGAACGAAGATATTCTGCCTCTTTGGCGAGGATACGTTTATCCCCGCGCCTTCAACTGCTGGGCCCAGCCTTACCATCCGATAACTCCCCGGGATCTGAAAATCCAAAGATGCAGACAGTTTAGTGCCGATATTGGTTAAAGAAGCGTTCTTTTCTATGTTATACTTCAATACGCTATTTTTATTCATCAGGTCCTCGCATAGCGTAAGCTTCTTCTGGCCCAGATATGCCAAGCGGAATATCTCGGATTGCTGGTGGACATAAAGGAGGGAAAACATTGTAATAACAGAGATAATGGTCAGGGTCTTTGTCATCCTCATCTCAAGAACCTATCTTCTCAGCTACCCTCATTTTGCTGCTACGGCTGGCAGGGTTCTCTTCCATCTCCGATGCCCCCGGGATGAGCGGCTTGGGCGTAATAATCCTTATCCTGCCCAGGGCCGACTCCCTCTTGAAGGCTAATTTCACTATCCTGTCTTCAAGAGAATGGAAAGAAATCACGCATATCCTGCCTGAATGGTTAAGTAAATCTATTGCCTCACTTAGCGTTTTCTCTAGGGCCTCCAGTTCCCGGTTTACCGCTATACGTACTGCCTGGAAGGTACGGGTAGCTGGATGTATGCGGTAATGCCGAAAACGATACTTCGCAGGCGTAGCCCGTAAAACAATGTCCGCGAGCTGCCTGGTAGTAGCTATGGGATGCTGCTGTCTTTCCCTGACAAGACAACTGGCGATACGGTTATGCCACCTCTCCCCTGCGAAGTTCCAAAGCAAAGAAGAAATTTCCTCTTCATTGAGATTATTTATCAAGTCGTAAGCGCTGATATAGCCGTTTCTATCCATGCGCATATCCAGCGGCCCTTCTTCTTGAAAACTAAAGCCCCTGTGCGCATCTCTAAGCTGAAAAGTAGAAATCCCTAAATCGAACAATATACCATCTACCTTATTTATATGCAAACCTTTTAGAATATTTCGCATATCCACAAAATTTCCGCGTGCCAATATGCATGAATCTCTAAATCCCTTAAGCCTCTCTTCAGAGATTTTAAGGGATTCATCGTCTCGGTCGATACAGATAAGCTCGCCCCCCGGAAGTATGCGCTCAATAATATTTAAGCTATGGCCGCCTGTGCCTACCGTAGCATCTACGATTGTCTTGCCTGGCCCAAGGGCCAGGCCTTCTAAGGTTTCCGCCAGCATCACAGGTATATGAAAATCACTTTTCACTTGCGAAATCCCGCTATCTAAAACCAACAAATTATTACCTCACAAAAAAACTTGAATCAAGACTCGACTAATTTTTCCGCTATCTCTTCAAAGGACGGTCTAAAGCTGCCATAGAATTCCTGCCACTTGTCTTTTGCCCAAATCTCAATTCTATTGGAAACACCCACAATAATAACCTCTTTTTTAATCTCGGCAAAATCTTTAAGGTATTGCGCAAGAAGTATCCTGCCCTGTTTATCTGGGATGACCTCTATCGCCCCGGAGAAATATAGGCGGTTAAAAGTACGCGCCTCCTGCTTTGTAAAAGGCATCGCTTTAAATTTATTTTCCTGCGTACGCCACTCTTCTTCGGAAAACATAAACAGACATTTATCCAGGCCGCGGGTAACAAAGAATTTCTCTATAAAATTCCCCTTTGCTGCATCGCGGAATTTCGCAGGCAATATAAGTCTGCCCTTACGGTCTATGGAATGTAGGTATTCGCCGTAAAACATCTTTGCCTTTCTACCACTTTACTCCACTTTCATCCACTTTGTAACACAAGTATAGTTAAGTTTACCACTCTTGTCAAGATAAAAATTTACCTAAGTATATATAAAACAATGAGTAGTGTATTGAAGGGGGTTGGAAGACAACAGCTTGTGGTTGATTAGGAAGAGGATAGGGTCTGCCTGGCGGATAATATGTCTTTTTTTACCTGAAGGGATAATTCGTGGACGCAGGAGAATTTCTTCTCCTCTCTTATTTTACTTATAAAACTTATTTCTACATCCTTACCGTAAATATCGCCATGAAAATCAAATATGTGCACTTCCACATGTATCTGTCTTGACCCATCGATCTTATCTGTTGTTTGCGCAGCCTTTAAGGTAGGCCTTACGCCAATATAGCATATGCCGCGCAATTTATTTTTTTTCAATACAACCTTGACCGCATATACCCCTTTCGGAGGAAGCACTTCATGATGGGGATTTATATTAGCCGTAGGAAATCCCAGGCTCTTAGCTAAAGAAGCCCCCCTGATTACCGTCCCTAACACACTCACCCGGCGCAGCAGCATCTCTTGGGCCCGAATTAAATCCCCCTTTTTAATAAGGCGGCGGATACGCGTGCTGCTGACAACTTCTCCTCTTGATTTAATGGTGCTGAAGGCCATAACCTTAAAACCGTACCTCCTGGACATCCTCCTTAATAAACCAAGCCCTCCGTCCGCGCCCCGGCCAAACCTGAAATTCCTTCCGATCAGCACATAACAGGCGTGTATCTTATTTACCAGAATACCCCTGACAAATTCCTCCGCTGTCATCAGGGAAATCTTCCGATCAAACCTGATCACTATACAATTATCTATGCCCAGGCGACAGATCAATACCAGGCGGTGCTTCAACGAACAAAGACTTTCCTCCTTTTGCGGATGAGGGAAAAAAGTCACTGCCAGGCTCGCTCCGTGAATAAGGAAAGCCTTTCGGACAGCGGCTTTTAAAATCTTCTGGTGGGCAATATGCACTCCGTCAAATACGCCCAAGGCAACTACTGCCTTTCGGTAAGCCGGCAAAGAAGAGATGCCCGTTACGGTCTTCATTGAATAATCTTACCTATTTTATTAAGGACAAGGCTTTTTACCTTGCCTATACTCCCGACAACCGTGCACCCGCTGGCTGTCTTATGTCCCCCTCCCCCAAAAATAGCGGCAATCTTGTTTACGTTAATCTTACCCTGGGAACGTAAGTTGATCCTTATCTCATTTTTATTGCCCATATTTTCCTTAAATAGAACCGCTACCTCTACCCCTTTTATCCCCCTCAATATGCTCAAGACATATTCGCCTACGTCAAAAAAAAGGTGTTGCTCTTTAAGTAAGGCACGCGGTATCTCTGCCCAGGCAACCTTACCGTCAAAACGGCATCTAGTGGTAGATAATATCTTATTAAGGAGCCTGACATCGGCAAGAGAGATATTTTCGTAGGCATACTTATAAATCTGCGGGATATCCAGGCCATGGCCGATCAAATCCGCAGCTGCCTGGTGTGTAGAGGGCCTGGTATTAGAATAACGGAAAGACCCGGTATCCGTAAGTATCCCGGTATAAAGTAACAGGGCGGTTTTCTTATCCAGGCTCAACCCCAGGCCTTTATAGAGCTGATAGACCATTTCGCTGGCCGAAGAAATAAACGGTTCCACCCAGTTTACTGCCCCGAACATCTGGTTGCTTATATGGTGGTCGATATTGACTACCGGTACACCCGCGCGGCTAAGTGAAGCTACCTCACCACACCTTGAGAGGTCAGAGCAATCTAATACCACAAAACATTCAAATCTCAAGCCTTTTACCTTATGGTTGAATTTGCGTATCTTTTCTGACCAGGGGAGAAATCCATATTGCACAGGCGTATCGTCTGCGTTGACTATGACCGCTTTCTTACCCAGGGCATCCAGAAGCCTGTAAAAAGCAAGCTCCGAGCTGAGCGCGTCACCTTCCGGATTCATATGGCTGGTAATAAGGAACGTCTTATGTTTTCTTATTTCTGCGGATATTTTTTCTAGGCTCATCTGGCTCCTTTATCTCGTTTAATACCTCTTCTATCCGCGCGGCGTATTCCCCGGACCTGTCTTCCCGGAAAGAGATTTCAGGCGCGAAGCGCAACTTGATCCTCTCGGCAATCAGCTTGCGGATGAAGCCTGTGGCTGAATCCAGGGCTGCCTTGGTTTTTTTATGCTCCTCTTCAGAACCCAAAACACTGAAAAAGATCTTTGCCTGCCTCAAATCCGCAGTAACCTCTACGTCTATAATAGTTACAAAACCCAAACGAGGGTCCTTCAGCTCGTCGTGAATTATAACTCCCGCTTCTTCTTTTATTGCCTCTCTGACCCTATCCTTCCTCGACATTTTTTAATAACCCTCCTTCTATAAATAGCGCCTTCTTAAGCCTGGAGGCCTTAGCGCAAATCATCTCATAGCGGCGGTAAGCTTCCTGATCATGGCGAATTCTTCCTCTTTATCTTTTACCTCCCCGTTGAGTTTAGCCTTTAAAACCGCGGAAAATATCTTCCTATAATACGGACCAGGGCTTATACCCATGGCCTTAATATCCTTACCCGATATACACAGGCGCATGCCGTTGTATATTTCAAAGAAATCCTCTATATGCTTCTTTATGTTCTTATCTTTAAATTTGGCCTTAATCATAATAATGACCTCGTAACTAAGCGGCTCAAGCAGACTGAATATCCTGGATGGCTTAAGATCAGGCTGCTTCAAAAGGCTTATGAAATCCGCTTTGATCGCCCTCCATCCCATTATACGCTTCTCCTCCCCTTTTAAAAAAGAAAATCTGCGGCAAAGAAGCTTGAGCCTGCCTGTAGGAAGTTGGTCAATCAGACCCATAAAATATACCAGCCAGCTGTCCAGGCTTCTGCGCTTAGGGTATGCCTGCTTAAACCATCTGATCTCCTTGTCCAAAGAGGCTAACGCCCCGTATCCCCTCTTAGTTACGCATAGGTCCCTATCCAGGAAACCAAACCCTGTCAATTCTTGTATGCGTTTTATCTCTTTTAACGGGCGTTCCTCCTTCAGGCTCAATATAAATTCATCGCGCAGCCTATGCGGCTGAACCTTTTCAAAGATACCCGTATTTTTCGCCTCCCTTAAAAGGCTAAGGGTATTTTTTTCTATCCTAAAATTATACCTCTGTTCAAAGCGTATTGCCCGCAGAATACGGGTAGGATCATCCATAAAGCTTAAATCATGCAATACCCGTATCTTGCCGGCGGATAAATCTCTTTTCCCGCCGTAAAAGTCAATAAGATTGCCTGAATTTACGCCTGTTATGCCCATTGCCATGGCATTTATGGTAAAATCCCTGCGAAAAAGGTCATCCTTTAAGGAACCTGTCCTTACTTCGGGGAGGTGCGCCGGATAACGGTAGATTTCTGAACGGGCGGTTGCGATATCCACCTTCAGGCCGCTGCCTGTCTTTAAGGTGGCTGTCCCGAACCTCTTATGGATGATAATATGGGAATGCGTATCTCGGGCTAGGTTTTCGGCAAATTTTATGCCGTCACCCTCTACTACAATATCTAAATCCAGGTTTTTCTTGCCCAGGATTAGATCTCGCACAAAACCGCCTACCAGATACGCAGAGAGGTTATTTCTTTCGGCGGTATCACCGGCCAATGATATAATCCTTTGTATCTGAAGCGGTAATTTTCTTAAATACCCTCCCGACATATTTACCCCCTGTTATAACTCACCCGCCTATCATAAAGAATGTTCTTTACTACGGCCGGGGATGAAACATCCTGTGTATTGCCTTGAGCCTCTCCCGGCTGATATGCGTATAAATCTGCGTGGTAGAGATATTGGCATGGCCGAGCATCTCCTGAACAGAACGTAAATCCGCCCCTCTCTCTAATAAATGGGTGGCAAAAGAATGCCTTAAGATGTGCGGTTTTAAAGGCTTTTTTATCCTTGCCTGACGGGCGTATTTCCTGATCATCTTCCACAAAGACTGCCGGGAAATCCTCTTTCCCAGACGGCTCAAGAAAATAAATTCTGATTCATTCTTTTTAAGTAACCCCGGACGGACGGCCTCCAGGTACCTTTTAATGCTTATAATTGCCTTCTTGCCCAGAGGGATAACCCTCTCCTTATTGCCTTTTCCTATACAACGCAAAAATCCTATATCCAGGTTAACATTGTCTGTCTTTAGATTCACCGCTTCAGATACCCTCATGCCGGTTGCATAAAGGGTCTCTAAGATCGCCCTGTCCCTTATACCCTGTATACTGCGGATGTCCGGCTGGGTGAGTAAAGTCTCAATTTCATTTAGAGAAAGGGTTTCAGGTATCCTCTTCCATAACTTAGGCGATTCTATCAGGCTGCTCGGGTCCATTTTAAGGATACGCTCCCTTACCAGGAATTTGTAAAAAGACTTTATGGCCGCCAGCCTCCTGGATACGGAATTTGCGGAAATGCCGTTATCTTTCTGAGATAACATAAAATCCGAGATGTTGTTCTTAGCGGTCGCTGACAAAACAGGGATCCCTTGGCGGGTAAGAAAATCGGTATATGTCTTTATATCCTGGCGGTAAGAAGAGATGGTATTGCGGGATAAACCGCGTTCTACCAAAAGGTAATTCAAAAAGGCCTCTCTTAATTCCTGCATATGAGTAAAAACCCTTAATACAGATCAAGATCCTGTTGTTTCTCCTGGCCTATGGTAGAAGAAGGCCCGTGGCCGGGATAGATAACAGTATCATCGCTTAATGCCCATAGCCGGTTTTTTATGGATTGCATAAGCAGGCGGCTGTCTGCCCCGGGAAAATCTGTCCTGCCTACGCCCTGAAAAAATAAAGTATCCCCTGTAAACAAAATATTATCCTCAGGACTAAGGAGTAAAAGGCAAATGCCTCCTGAGGTATGGCCGGGCGTATGTATGACCTTAAGCCTTACCGCGCCTGCCTCAACCACATCTCCATCCTCCATCGGGATTATATCATTCCTTACGCAGAAAGGCGAAGAAAGAAAAGCGGAAAGGTTCAATTTATCATCTTTTAATAATTCCGCGTCTTTCTTGTGTATATAAACAGGGACCCCGAAGGCATCGTCGCATCCGATATGGTCAATGTGCCCATGCGTATTAATAACCATTTTAGGGCTAAGTCCATACCTGTTTAGCATGCGCCTTATCTTCTTTTCTTCATCTCCCGGGTCAATAATTATTGCCGGGGCATTACTGCCTGTTGCAATAATATAACAATTAGCCTGCATCTGGCCTACAGGGACAGTTTCCAATATCATCTTAGGCTAAATAATCCTTTATCTTATCCGCAGAGAAAAACCGCAAGACATTCCTTCTGATACGCTCTGCCTGCAGGCGGTTATTGGCGGTATTATTACCATAGAGGTCAGAGACAATGGCATCCTTTAATTCCTGCATCTGCCTGATGTAGCCCAGCAACTTATTGCGCCTTTCTTCCTTTAAAAGCAGGCTCAATTGCTTAAGGTTCTCAATAGACTGCTCTGCGCAGCTTATTTGTTTTTTATAATTCCTGACTGTGGTGGGAGAAAGCGCCTCCAGTAATTCATCATGCCAGGATTTCCAATAGAGGAAATACTGACGGTATAATTCGTCTTTGGTTACCAGGGGCGACTTATACTCCTGCGGCACCAAAACCATCTCCTCGCGCACAGAGCTATCCTTTTTGGACTTACGCGTAAACTTACGTACAAAGGCATCGCATCCGCAAGTAAGAATAAAAGACAGTATGCAAAAAATCAAGACAGCATTTTTTATCGCTCGCATATCATTACCTCCGCTTGAGCTGTTCTTCATCTAAGCATCCCCCTGAATTGCTCCTCTGTTATAATAGTAACGCCTAATTCCTTTGCTTTATTGTATTTTGAACCGGGCTTATCTCCCGTCACTAAGAAATCAGTCTTTCTGCTGACCTGGGATGAAGGACGGGCCCCTGCCTTGCGGGATAAATCCTCTGCCTGAAGACGGCTCAGGTTTTTTAACTCGCCTGTAAAAACAATGCTTTTTCCGCTTAAGACAGTAGCCCTGCCCTGTTTGTGTTTTTCTTTAAAATTCACCCCTGTCTTTCTAAGGGCTGCAATAAGTTTTCTAGTACTGGCCTGGGAAAAATAACCTTTGATTGAATCAGACAACACCGGCCCCACTTCGTATATCTCTTCCAACTCTTCTTTCTTGGCAGAAAGCAGATTATCTAACGTCTGGAATTTAGTGGCCAGGACATATGCCGCCTTCTCCCCCACATGACGTATGCCTAAGGCATAAATAAGCCGGGATAAAGGCTGTTTCTTACTCTTCTCTATGGAAGAAAGCAGGTTGTTAACTTTCTTATCTTTGAAAAGCTCAAGCCTCAAAAGGTCCCCTGCCTTAAGCTTATAAATATCGGAAAAACTATGCACCAATTTTAACGCCACCAACTGGGCAACTGCCGCCTCCCCCAGGCCCTCTATATCCATTGCAGAACGTGAAGAAAAATGCAACAGGCCTCTTTCCAGTTGTGCCGGGCATGAAGGATTAATACAACGCAAGGCCACATCCTCTTCTTTCTCCTTGATGGCCTTCTCTGAACATGCAGGGCATATCTCAGGCGCAGAAAACGGCTTACCCCCCATATCTTTAACTACCTTAACCACTTTAGGGATAACTTCCCCTGCCCTTTCTATTAATACCCTATCCCCTTCTTTTATGTGCAGCCGCTCTATTTCCTCAAAATTATGCAGGGTAGCGTGTTTTATCACCACGCCGGCACATTCCACGGCCTTAAGTTCAGCCACAGGAGTAATTACGCCTGTCCTGCCAACCTGCAGATTAATCCTTAAGACCTCTGTCGTTGCCTGCTGGGGGGGAAACTTATATGCCACTGCCCAGCGCGGGCTCTTTGCGGTTGAGCCTAATTGTTTCTGCTGTTTAATATTATTCACCTTGATGACTACCCCATCGATATCATAATCCAAGCCTTCTCTTTTTTCCTGCCAATTACTGCAATAATCAAATACTTCGTCTAAATTCTTACAGGGCATGCAATGCGGATTGATCTTCAAACCCCACCCCTGCATTTTTTGTAAGAATTCCCAATGACTTGAGATATCTAACCCACGGCAGGCCCCCAGGGAATGGGCAAAGAAATTGAGCTTACGCTGCGCTACTATCCGGCTATCCAGGAGTTTTAACGATCCGCTGGCGGCATTACGAAGATTCGCAAATAACACCTCCCCCAGATCCTGCCGCTCCTTATTCAAGGCCTGGAAATCCTTCCTCTGCATATAAACTTCTCCCCTGACCTCTATGAAATCCGGCACATCTTCCCCCGATAAGACCAGGGGAATAGAGCGGATGGTCTTAAGATTCTGTGTGATATTTTCTCCGCTTTCCCCGTCTCCGCGGGTAACCCCCATCGTTAATCTCCCGGAGTTGTATGCCAGGTTAGCACTCACACCGTCTATTTTTAATTCCGCGACATAATCAATTTTACCTGGCCCCAAGCCCTTCTCTATACGCTTACCCCACTGCCTTACCTCCTCAAAGGAATAAGTATTACTCAAAGACAGCATCTTTTCCAGATGCCTGGCTGTAATAAATCCTTCTAAGACACCGCCTGAAATCCTGACAGTGGGAGAATCATCGGACTTAAATTGCGGATGCCTATCCTCTAAATCTTTAAGTTCCCGCAGAAGATCATCGTATTCCTTGTCCGATATTTCCGGCTGGCTCAAGACATAGTAAAGGTAATCATGACTACGTATTCTTTTTCTTAATGCCTCGATTTTATTCCTGATAGCTTCTGACATACTGGGGACGGTTCTCCTACTTATAAATATCTACCATAATTATAGTTATGAGCATGGCTTTATTTATACCTTAATATGTCCCATCAGCTGCGTCAATACCTAACGTTGAAATCGCTAAATTCATCTGCTGCCGCAAGCCATACTACATCCGCATCCCGGATATGGCTTGCGAATTGGCCGTGTATTTTCTCAAGAAAATCCTTGAGCTCATCCTCCTCTGCCTCTGCTATTACTTCTACCCTTGCATCCGGCAGATTCTTCACCCAGCCGAAGATACCTGCAGCCCTTGCCAACTCTACTAAAGTAAAACGAAACCCCACCCCCTGAACCATGCCTGAATAATAAACATGCAGCCTCTTTTTCATATGGATATTTGTTTTCCGAAGACAAACCGTATTTGACAATACAAAATGCAGGGGCTAAGGTAAATTCATCGGTGAATTCAAAGCACATAGTGGATTTCTTCGAAATCCCTTTATCCCGCTTCGCAAAATGTGGTATACCAACAGTTAAGCGCTGCGTGGATATACTATTTACTCCTCGCGTAACTACATGCTTCTCGTCCTAAACAGCACAAAAATCTCTTTCCCGAGAAATGCGAAGCATGTCCGGGATTAAATCCCCGAAATCGCGTAGCGATTTCAGGGGACGATATTTTTGTGCTAGGACGAGAAGTGAATTCGCAAGAAGCATAAACTGATGGCGAATTCTATCGGGGCGACAGGACTTGAACCTGTGACCTCAGCGTCCCGAACGCTGCGCTCTACCAAACTGAGCCACGCCCCGTATTCTTTATTTTATTATGTGATGAATTTGATATTATAGTATAGCAGAAATAAAAGACTTGGCAATAAGTAGAATCTATCCCTCATAGGAGACAGTTACCCGATTGGACTAACAATCGGTGTTGACGGTTCGGTTATTCGTTGGCGGTTAAAGCCAGGAGATCTTTTTTTATTTCCTGATAATCAGGCGTATCCATTAATCGGTAGATTTCCTGGGCCTGCCGGAAATAATCCCTGGCCTTGTTAATCTGCCCTCTTTTCTGGTATAAAAGAGCTAGATTACGGTAGGCACCTGCTAGTTCCGGCCGGGCATTTATCTGCTCTGAAATATGGACTGAATCCGCGAAATATTTCTCTGCCTGAGTAAAATCATTTATCTCAATATATAATTCACCCAGCATATTATAGTCGCTAGCCAGATTAGTCCTATTATCATGCAAGCGGTCAATTTCAATCCCCTTCAGATAATAATCCAGGGCCTTTTGATACTCTTTTTCAAACAGACATATCTCCCCCATGTTAAAATAATAATCACTTAATTCGTAAGTTAATTTCAAACGGCTAAATAAAATACGGCTCTTATTATAGAATTCCTTGGCGCTGGAAAAGTCGTCTTTGTCCGTAAATACCAGCCCGATATCAAAATAATCGCAGGCTAAATTATACCTATGGGCATAGATATGCTGCCTCTCACGGTTGATCTCTGAGCTCTTCATCAATAATTCCATGGCTTTATCGTATTCCTGCCTATCCATCCTCCAGACCGCCATCCTCCTTAAAGCAACTGCCTCGCCCAAATGGTCAGAGTTTTTTCGGCTGAGAGCTATCGCCTTATTGTAGAAATCAAATGATTTTCCGTAATCCCCCTGCGCCTGATAAACCTCCCCTATCCCTATGTAGGCGGAAGACAAGTCCTTATTACTGTGTCTCTGTTCACTATAAAGGGCATAATCGAAATAAGTCCTCAGGGCGTTATCACGCTGGCCTAATCTTAAATACGCCCGGGCAAGCAAAGGATAAGCCGCTAAGAATCCAGGGTCTTTTTTATTGATACGGTTTAAAAAAACTGACGCCTCCTGATTCTTGCCTTTTGCGAACAAGCGGCGGGATTCAAAAAAGGCCATATAACTATTGGGGCTGAGAGAAGGAAGACGCAGATAAATATATCCTGTCAACACCGCGATAATCATAACTAAACTTAGCTTAATTGCCGCCTTCTTATACGCAGTAAAATCCCTCTTTATCCCTGGTGCCTTGAGTTTATGCCTGCTGGAAAACAAGAAAAAATCAGGGTTCCCATAAAGGACATACCCTGCCCAGCATATTGCCTCTATCCCGTACTCCTTAATAAGCTTCAGGCGCGCCAGACGTAACCCCTCACCCACAGAATCCCCCTTAAGCAAGCGGGCATAAAATTCCTTGGCGAATACCAGACTTACAGGATCTTCTACCTTCCATATCGTGCCTATATAATGCCTGACCCCGGAAAAAAGGAATGCCCAGGCCAGACCATAGGCCTTCCCCTGGCATCCCTCCTCAAGTAAGTCCTTAGCCGTATTTGCGGAATGACAGGCATTAGAAAAAACCAGCCCCGGAAAAGATTGCGTCTGGGCCAAAGCAAGTATATCCCTGACGGTAAACTTCCCGTCTTTTAATAACCACCCCGTATCCTTAGGTTCACCCCTGCCATATTCGCAATGCCCGGCAAAATGGACAATATCATAATCGCGTAAATTCTTCTTCACATAAAAAGTATCTATGGAAGTGGATTTAAAATCTATGCTTATCTCTTTCCTTTTGGAGTCGAATTGGTTCCTTATATACACGCCTTCAAGGTAAGCTGACTTCAGGTCATTTGTAGGATTAGCCAAAATGAGCATTCTTACCTTGGAAGAACGGCTGCGATATTGGGGGGCATGGATTTGTTCTGCGGTTTTTACTAATCTGCCAAGGTTAAATTTAAGACAAAGAAAATCCTTACCGTCATAAATCAACTCCCAGGGTATATCCACTAATTCTTCATCTATGGAAAGCACCAGGTCTGAATGATAACTTTCCTTCAGCCTTTCCTTAACCGGTTTGGTAAATAAGTAATCCCAGAGCAATTGACAGGTTTTCTTAAATCCTGCGCAAGATACGGAATCTAAAACTCCTGTCTTGCCTGTCTTATTTAATATAGACATTGTTTCGGAACAAAGCCTGCTAATCTCTGTAAAAGATACCGGCTGCTGACTGTAATGTCTAAGGGTAGAGGATAATTCTCCCTTCTCAAAGATGCACATTTTAAGTGCCTTCCCCTGCCGTGATATTTCCAGAACCAAAGTGTTAGGCTCGACCATAACTTTTAAATATTTATTTCCAATAAAATAGAGGCAACCCCCTCTTTTATGTCACGTATCTCTATATTGTAAAACCCTGGCAGGATATGCTCAAAAACAACAGGCCCTTCCCCCATAAGGTAAGATTCGATTTCGGTAGCCTCTTTAAGCAGGCTCACCCTTAAGTTCTTAATTAAGGCCTGGCTTTGTTTATCCCGCATGACGATAAAAATATTACAGGCAGAAACACTTTTGCGTATTATCTTTACCTGAAGTCTCCCCATTTTTAAATCCTTGACTATATTTAACTCATCTTTAAATTCCTTTACCTGGCGGCTGCGCAGTACAGGCTCAGGGAGGAATTTATGCCCCAAGAGTACATCTCCGGTAGTATTGACTATCTCAATGGCCTTCTCTTTAAGCCTCAGGAATATCTTAAGGACATCCGTTCCGTCTTTAATACTGCCCATGCTTCTTATTTTATCCAGCAGTTCCCGGGGCAATATATGACCACCCTCAGCATCTATCTTCATTTGTACGGCTATGGCCTCAACGCAATGGTTACACCTCAACAGGTGGCCTATAACCCGTTTGTTTTCTGTCTCCGTAAGATTCCTCTCCAGAAAACAAGCCAGCATATCTTCATCCGGATGCGCTGACCCATCTTTTATCAATCTGTCTTTATACCTCTGATATACCACTTTAACTAAACGCTCAAATTTATTCGCCATCTTAAGTGCCCCTTCCTTATATAATAGACGTAATCCTTGAGGCTATCTAACCCTATATTTATCTCTCCTGCCTTTACTCCCTGATAATAAAACCCTTACCCCGAAAACATTCTCTCAGCCTCTTCACAATCCTTTGTTTACGCATATCTACTGCAGCCCGGGAAATACCCAAATAATCACCCAGGCTGCCCAATGCTACTTCCCTATTAAGGTGCAATTCCAAAAAATACTTGTCATCATCCTCTAAACTATTAATACAGTCCGTAAGGACCGATAACTGCTCTTCCTTTATAATATAATCAGGAGGCAATGGCACCTCGGCAGGCAATATATCCTGCAAGCTCCTGCCCTGGCTATCTTCCTCTTCAAGAGAAGACACAGGTCTTAACCGGCGTAAATAATCCATGGTAAAATTAACCGTAACCTGCCTAAGCCAACTGGCCAGGCTGCAGCCATGGGTCCCTTTAAAGCCTTTGAGTTTTTTGAAATTATCTTTGACTAAGGAAAGAAAAATTTCCTGGAATATATCGTTGACGACATTCTGGGCGGGTAAAACTAAGCCTTTAACCTTCAGGACGCTGTATATATAATTATATACTAGGCGGGAATACCTCTCGACGAACTTATCCCAGGCCTGCTTTTCTCCTTTGGCACAGCTTTGGGCAAATTGCCGGTCATCCATTCCATCTATATTATACTACTAAATAAAACAATTATAAATAGATTACAACCTAAAAATCTAGTTTTAGTGTAACCCCCAGGGGCTTAAAGTATAGATTACCTTTTGAAGATTTCTGCCTCGGTAATAAAAACAATATATAAACAATACAGGCTAAAAAAGAATCAAAGTGCTAATGTCTGATATTTTTCTTTTATAGCAGGAACTGAATGCTATAATTAAATATAGAGCATAAAAAACGCAGCAATAATTAAAACACTCCGATAGCGCATGCTAATCAAAATGAAGAACACCACCATAGTGCTTATATTGATTATGCTGTTTGGCATATGCATCCGTATCATCCCCATTCCCGGGCTCACTTCAGGGCCGATTTCTGTCGACGAAAGCAAACTGATGGCCCAAGCTGTTGAGATATGGTCATACTTATCGCCCAAAATTGCGATAAACCATTGGCGGCTGCAATTACTTACTTTCTTTGATGACAACATCATATCCAGGCTCGAAAAGTTTAAGCCTATTGCGGCAAAAAATTACTATTATCCATACTCGCAATGGACAAGTATAAACACTGGTTTTGCTCTTTTAAATAAAGCCCAGCTAAATTTTAATAATAAACTCTACGAAGTATCCTTGTTGGATCTTGAAGATTTCTTATCTAATACAAAACTGGATTCTCCAAGAACAAGGGCTTTAACATATATAGGTATGGCCAGTAGTTATACCGGGTTATCAAAGCTGACGGGCATACAAGATAAACGAGAGATTTATTATAATAAAGCGATATCTTATTTCCTTGGGGCATCAAAACTATTGGCCGATAGCGATGAGCTTAATATATCCATATGTTTAGGCCTGGGGTATACATACTTTAAAAAAGGGGATTATCAATCGGCATCTCATTATCTTAATAAAGGCCTGACCTACCCCCTATCAAATAGCAGGAAGGAACATATCGATCTTTATATCAACCTGGGTTTTATGGCTTTGGAATTACAGCATTATCCGGATGCTATCGGTTATTTTAATCGAGCGCTGGCACTGAGGCCCAATGCATTGCAACGCAGGCCTTGCTACATCGGATTAATGCACTGCTACCAGAACCACTTATCCATTTTCCCTCCTGACCATGCACCGTTACAATATATTATCTTATATTTCTTTATGTTTTTAGGAAGAAGCGAATTCATTTTGCGCCTGCCCGCGTTATTATGCGGCATAGGCTGCCTGTTCATGACCTACCGGCTCGGGATGCTCATTTTTGGTGTAAGCACGGGTTTATTAAGCCTCTGCATATTATCGCTATCTATGTGGCATATCTATAGCTCTACCCGGGCGGATATGTATCCCCTTTTTATGCTTTTAAATTTATTATCTGTTTTTTTCTACTACAAGATGCTAATAAAAGATAGCTCGATCAAGACGCATATTCTTTTCTTATTCTTTTCCGTACTCGCCGTTTATGCCTTTTATCCTAATTTTATTATTGTGTTGGCAGAATTATTATTATCCGTTCTCTTCTACGGGAAGTTCAGGAATAGATTAAGATTATGCATTATCTTTGCCGCCATTGCCGTTTTATCGCTACCCGGTTTAATCAATGCCTGGCATGGAATGCAATGGTTATACGCACAGCGCGGCTTTTTCAAAATGGAACACGACACAAGCATATTGCCGATATTGTTTTCATCTTTCGGGGGAATACGGAATTTTCTGCCGCTGAATATTTTTATATTTATTTTAGGGGTAATTTTTACTTTAAAGAAAAGACGCACGATTACAGGGCTGCCACTTTTGGTGTTTCTGGCCCTGCCCTGCCTATTCCTGCTAACCTGCTCCTTATTTCATTTGGAATCCGGTGAGCAGCGTTATTTTTCACCGATATATCCTTTTTTTGTCATTGTCGCGGCCTACGGGATAGTAAATATCAAAAAAAGAGCTATCATGGTCCTGGTCTTTTGCCTGTTTAATATCTCTCTATTCTTTTTTATATTGCATATGGCAGGGGTCAATGCCGTAACGTCTTATATCCCGGAGTATTATACGAGGAAGTCTAAGAGGTTTGATTCTGCAGCGAATTATTTAAAAGAGATGTATAAAGCAGGAGACGCTGTGGCCGTACTTGCAGAGATAGAAATTCTTCAATACAACCTGGATAAAGAAAACCGCTTTTTTGTAAAAAAGGTAAAACCTCTTCGAGGGAATGTATGGTATTTCCGATATGACGCAGATACCATAAAGAACGTATACGGATTATGGGTTTCCGATAGTATCTGCGCGAGGCTAGGAAAATTATGGAAAACACATAAGCGGTTATTTTTGATAGACTCTGGTTTTATCCGCAGATTACGCAATAAAGACGTCAGTAGGTGGATAGAAAAAAACCGTTCAGACAAGACAACTTTCGGTTCAGTGACGATTTACCTCTTTGACGATGAAGAAAAAAAGGCATTAATTAACGCGGCCATATGCCGCTGTAACGCAATAGTGGACTATTTGGGTTGCGAGGAACGCCTATATCCAATCATATACCCCTTCCAAAAATTCTATAGAATTAACTTTACCCGGATAATATCCACGGCCTTAAGGCCAAGGCGTCTTAAAAACCAGACTGCGCCTAAATTCATCCCCGGCCTTACCAACCATGGCAGTCCGGCAGATAACAAAAAAAGGCTGCCCTCTCCTTAAGAAAGGGCAGCCAAATGAAGAGTCTATACGGAATTACTTACCTATTTAAAAAAACTATGCGCGAGAACAAACGAGGCAAAAACTATAGAAACCATGGACATAAGCTTAATAAGGATGTTCAGGCTGGGGCCTGAGGTATCCTTAAAAGGATCCCCCACCGTATCTCCCACAACCCCTGCCTTATGCGCAGGAGAACCCTTGCCTCCATGATGGCCTTCTTCTATATATTTCTTGGCATTATCCCAAGCGCCTCCTGAATTAGCCATCATTATCGCCAGGACAAATCCGGTAACCGTAGCTCCGGTAAGAAGACCTATCTCCCCTTCAACCCCAATCAATAAACCTACTAAAATAGGCGCTATTATTGCAAGAAGCGCAGGCAAAATCATTTCTTTCTGCGCGGCAGTAGTGGCTATGGTAACGCAACGGGCATAATCCGGCTTAGCCCTTCCTTCCATCAATCCGGCGATCTCCCTAAATTGCCGGCGCACCTCCATAACAATCTTAGAGGCAGCCCTACCCACTGCGCGCATGGTCATTGAACAGAATAAAAAAGGCAGCATGCCTCCGATAAATAAACCCACCAGGACATTCGGATCCATCAGGCTCAATTTCATCTCCCTGCCGGCAAGGCCCACCTGGTCGCGATAAGCAGCGATTAGGGCTAATGCAGTCAAGGCTGCCGAACCTATCGCAAACCCCTTACCGGTAGCGGCCGTTGTATTTCCTAATGCATCCAGGGCATCTGTACGCCGGCGCACTTCAGGGTCTAATCCAGCCATCTGGGCATTGCCTCCGGCATTATCCGCCACCGGGCCATAGGCATCGGTAGCCAGGGTTATACCTAAGGTAGAAAGCATACCCACTGCTGAAATTGCCACGCCGTATAAACCGGAGCTTGGATTACTTGCTCCCCCGGATAAGAAATAACTGCTCAATATAGCAATACCCACTACGATAACCGGGACTACCGTAGACATCATCCCTACTGACATACCCGCGATAATCACGGTTGCAGGACCGGTTAAAGAAGCATCCGCTACCGAACGGGTAGGGCTGAAACCGCTTGAGGTATAGAACTCGGTGCATAAGCCGATCAATACTCCGGCAGCTAAACCGGATATAACCGACCAATAAACGCCCATATACTGACTGCCAAGGGTATACCTGATCAGGAAATATGACGCCACGGCGACAATAAAAGAGCTGACAAAAACACCCTTTCTTAGAGCTGCCAGTAAAACACTTTGGCTGGCTTCTTCCTTGCTGCGCACAAAGAATGTCCCGATAATTGAAGCAATAACCCCTACTGCCGCCATTACCATAGGCACAGTAACGCCTCGTACCCCTAAGCCTGCAGCTACCCCTAAAGCAGACGTAGCCACGATAGAGCCTACATAAGACTCATAAAGGTCTGCCCCCATCCCTGCGACATCGCCTACATTATCGCCTACATTATCCGCGATAACCGCGGGGTTACGCGGGTCATCCTCAGGGATCCCCGCCTCTACTTTACCTACTAAATCCGCCCCCACATCCGCGGCCTTGGTAAAAATACCTCCGCCCACGCGCGCAAAAAGCGCCTGGGAACTGGCGCCCATGCCAAAACAAAGCATCGTAGAAGTAATAGCGGTAATCTTATCCATACCTGCGGGCAAAGAACATACTGAATAATACCAATTAAGAAAATAATACCATACGCTTAAATCCAAAAGCCCCAGCCCCACCACTACCAACCCCATCACTGCGCCGCTGGAGAATGCTACGCGTAAACCGGAATTTAAACTCTTTATGGCGGCATTGGCGGTTCTCGCCGAAGATTGAGTGGCGATATACATACCTATAAAACCCGATAACCCTGAGAAAAATCCCCCGGTTAAAAAGGCAAAAGGGACAAAAATAACCAGATAATTATTCAATGCCAAAACCAATAAGACAACGAACATCACGGCAAAAAACAAAGATACCCCCAGGTATTGCCTTTTAATATAGGCCCTTGCCCCTATCCTCACTGCATTGGCTATTTCTTTCATCCGCTCATTGCCTTCATCTTTTTTAAGGATGCAGATTGCCATATATTGAGCAAAGATAAGTGCCATAATTGAACCTACCGGAGCAAGCCATAATAAATTACCCCCGAACATTTATACCCCTCCTTTTGTTTTTACTTTAGACTAAGCCTCGCTACTGCCTAATATCAAGACAGGATTTATCGTGCCCCTGCTATCAAATATATTTAGGTGGCATCCTATCACAAAATATTAAAAAGTCAACCTAATTCAATTTAGCCTTATTATCCTTAATTACCTCTGCCTCTACGTCTATAATCTTATCCTGCTTCTTATAAGAAGAGAATACCTTACGGCTGATCTTATAGGAGGTGACCACAAACAATATTACCAATACCGCCTCCAGCAATAACCAATAGGAGGTTTTTAGAAAAATCCAGCCGAATAGTAAATTTAGGAATATCAGAAGAGGCAAGAGGCATCCGCTGTTGCTCAAGAAAACAAAAGAACCCCCTGACTTGTTATTATGAACCACCATATTTTATCCGTTTTCTTGTAAACAGGTAAGCTAAACTTCGTCCCTCACAAGGACCAGGATTGCCGAATGCGGCACAATGATATATTTCTTCTTCTCAAACTCTATCTCAACGCCGGCATTCCTGAGAAAGATACAGTAATCCCCTTCCCTCGCCTGCAGAGGAAAATACCTGCTTTCTACCTTCGGGCTCTGCCAGGGTTCTATCTCCATGGCTGCAGGATCGGGGATAGGATAACCCGGGCCGGTCTTTACTACCTTGCCGCCCTGTATTTTCTCTTTTTCCTGAACCCCCTGGGGCAGGTATAAGCCGGCGTCAGTACGGTCATGGCCTTCATCAGGCGAAACTAAAACCCTGTCTCCTACTATCAATAACTCTCTATTCATAGCGAAAGATCAAGAAGACTGCAGGATTATTTTTTTCTTATCCGGGTTAATTTCAAACTTAAATAGTTTTAGAAACGACATTCCCAGCAGCCCGTCAAACCCGACAAAGGCATCATCTTTATAAATCAGGGCTATATCTACTTTTTTAGCAACCATCTCTCCTATGGCCATAGTATCCAATGTTGTGACAGCCGCGGTAACCTCCCTGCCGTCGGCCAAAGTAAGTTTTACATCCGGCTTTATGCTGTTTGCTAAGATATCTAACTTCACCGCAAATGAACGCGGTAAGACTACGAAAGAAGAACCTGTATCTACCAATAGCTTTACCTCGGTCTTACCGTTCAACAGGGCGTTTACAAAAATATGATCCCCCTGGCACTCGATAGGGGCTTCTTTAGAAATATTATCTTTCTTGCCGGATGGATTCTTTAATTCTGCTGCCTTGCTCTGACGCTCTCTCTCCCAGAACTTTTGCATCTCCCTGCGCTGTGCCGGCGAAGAATAAATAATCTCTTTGACATTGCGGCGGGAAAGTTTCATTAAGCCTATCCCCACAGCCACCTCTATGGATTCAGGGGTCTCCTGGATAATAACGCCTTCTAATCTACGGCCGTTTTTAAGACAAACGACATCCGCAAAAACATTCTCATAGCAAACGCAAAAGAATAAGAATATAAATAAAACTGCCGCCGGCTTCATTCAATACCCCAACTAAGATAGCTTATTTCGCCATCCTTTCCCTGATTTCATCCGGGATAACCCGCACTTTAAGGCCGTCTCCCACGCAGGCCAAGACTGTTTTTGCTTCACCGAGGATACGGCCATCCTGGTTTTCTATTTTATATAAGAACTCGACCCTGACGCGGGATATATTTGCTATCTCCGTATTAATAATAACCGTATCGCCATAAAAAGCCGGATATTTGTAATCTATCTCCTGGCGGCTAACTACAAACAATATGCCCTCTTTAGCCAGACTGACCGTAGATACCCCTTTCTGGGCAAGCAACTCTGTGCGCGCCTCCTCCAGAAAATCCAGGTAATTAGCATAATAAACCACGCCTCCGCAATCGGTATGATGGTAATATATTTTTACTTTCATAATAACTTTATAATCCTGCTGGCCTCATCCGATAAGTTTCCTGGCCTTCTCTATCCAGCCGTAACCAGTATCTGTCAACAGCACATCACAACCGGAGTAACCCAGTCTTTTACCGAGGGTCTTTAGAATATTTACTTCATCATCCACAATCAATATCTTCCTAAGTGGCTCTCTGTCTCCTTTTCCTGTTTATTTTCCTTTTTTTATTCCCTGGCCGGCAAAGGGGTAGGGTTGTAAAAATTACCGAATCTTTTCCTGCCCGTCTTTATCAAGGGGGATAATATCTCATTGTATAAGAGATATAAACATGCAAGGATTAACGCCATTAATATAATCTTATTTCTTAAACGCACCCTGGCCCTTCTTTCTGTTAAGAAAAATACCGCAAGGCTTATAAGCTGATTGCGGCAATCTTTTCCGACTCCCGGGCAAATTGACAGTAAGCGCATTCATTCTTGGGCTGAGGTATGGGTCCGTCAACACTCTTACGGGCACTAAAAATTGCGCTTTCAACCCAGGAATTATCCCCTTCCTGAGCTTCTAAAAAGAAGTCAAAAGAAAGCTTGCCTGCGGCAAACCCGTTATCTTTATTTACCTTGGCAAATAGAAAATACCCTGTCCGGGAAACCTTAAACCCGTTCTTCATAAGCAGCCACTGGTAAACCTCCATCTGCCTTTTATAGCTATCGTATATTTTGTATTCCTTTGCTCCCGTAGACTTATAATCAACGACCATCAATTCCTCTTCACGGTTTATCCATACGTCATCGATTGCCCCATACACCAGAAAATCTGCCTCTTTATGCTGAAATTGGATACCGGTAAAATTATGTCTCCAGGTATCTATTTGGGGGCATTTATATGGGACTGCGTTTATATTGTATTTCGCCATCACATAATGCGCAACACCTTTCTCCCGACAGAGGTCAAATTCATCCTTGAGAAGCTTATCAATAGCAGAGTTGATGGTATAAGGTGCTGGCGCGGGGCGCTTTATCCCCTTATTCAAATCTAGCCAGAAACAGCGCGGACAGTCTAAAAACAATTCCAGTTTGGAACGGGATAACTTATCCATATGTGTTTTCTATGTAAAAGAATCTTCTTTATCCCTATCCCTGTTTCCGCCTTTTTCAAATGACTTTTTCTTCAAAATAAGGTAAATAAGAATAGCCAGGGGTATAAGCAGGCTGATAGAAGCGGATATTCTGTAAACAGGCAGAGAAATCTGGCTTTGTTGAGGTGTAAGATCAGGCATCATCTGCCGCAGTGTTTCCTGGGAAAGAGTAAGAAGATTGACTAATTGCGCGGCAGTGTTAAAAATATAATAGAGGACGGCTGTCCACCAGCCGCGCATGCGCATTTTAAACAGGTTTACGCCAAGGTAAAGATAGATTAGGCCGTTTAAAAGAAAATAAAACCTAAGGGCATTACCGCTTAAAAGCATATTAAAAAACGGGATCGCATATCCAAGGGGATATAAAACCGGGGTAACAGAGAACGCCGCGGAAATAATGCTTATTACGGAAATAACCGTAACCCCGAGGGGCCTCTCAATTTTATTGCCTGCCGGATCTTTACTGCCAAACACCTCCTTTACGTCACCTTTATTGAAGAAAGCTAAGAAAAAAACAGGCAGGCCAATAAATATAAAAGCCGCCATCAGAGAAAACAGGCTGCCTGAGATAAAGACTGAGATGGATTTATCGGCGGTGGTATACATCTTCCCCAGAAATGCAAATATTAAAATTATCCCCATGATAATAGAAATGACCGAAAGAATAAAAAGGGAATATCTGGCCCAGTTTTTCTTTAAAATAATCCCTATCCCGCTTACTACTAACCATAATATGAAAGGAGAATACGTAGCCATAATCCTGCCCATATTAACGCCTGCGGGAAGGGCAGCGGAGCTTTTCAGCGCTGCCGGAATCATAGCAACCGCCAAAAAGGTAATAAATAAACCTGCGAGGATTAAATAGATACCGGTAGCCAAAATTAAGAATTTTCTCATTGCCTGCTCCTGTTTATAAAATCATTCTCCGATTAACTGAACTACTATACGCCGCTGCCGCCTTCGGTTATCGAACTCTGCCAATACCACCTGCTGCCATGTCCCTAAGACAAGCCCAGCCTCTTCAAAAGGTATGATCAAGGAAGGCCCCTGCAAGGCTGCCCTTAAATGGCTGAAGCCATTGGCGTCGCCCCAGGTCTCATCATGGCTATAACGCTGCTGCTTGGGGATAAGTTTATCGTATAAATCCCGCATATCTTGTATTAAGCCTGGCTCGTATTCAAAAGTAGTTATTGCCGCGGTAGAGCCTACTACGAAAACAGTCATATTCCCGTTCTTAAGTCCGGAAAAAGAAAGCAGCTCCCTTAGCCTGTTTGTAATATCTATCAGATCGGGCTCGCCCCTGGTCTCCAGGATAATGCTCTCATTGATTATTTTCATCCTTATCGCTTAAATCGACCCCCTGAATTTGATCCCCTTGTATAAAACTAAATGGTCCTGCATCTGTATCAACGGTTTCTTTTTCATCCAAAACCTTCTGTAAATAAATTCGGTTATCTCTTCTCTCTGCTTAAGGGTATACCTGTGCACAGCCGGATAAAGCAATATCATCCATATCACTGCCATAAATTTTGTGAAATCATGCACATAAAAATGGATGCGATTAGTGCGCAAAAATAACCGGGTATCTTTATAAATCCTACCCCGGCTCAATTCCCGCTTAAATCGGCCCAAGTCCTGGTCATTACGGCAACCGCAGAATTTCCCGGCAAAATAATTATAAAGCCAGGTAGTAGTGCCTTCATCGTCACTATGCGAACTCATCAACACCGCATGTATAGCCCCCACCGAAGCAATTATCTGGGTATATATGCGCTCAAATATCTGTGCCCATGCCTCTTTCTGACAGTAATAAAGCGAGTGGTGGAAGGTAGCCAGATTCACCTTCCCCGACTCCAGCCTATCCTTAAGGAATACTTGAGTCTTGTCGTGATTTAAAAATACCGCCGTATAATCTCCCCTGATAGTCTGCACATGACCTGTGTGCTGACGGCGTATCCGCTCGCGGACATTATCCAGCGCTTCCTTATCAATATCAAACAGGTACAATCCACCTTGAAAGAAAGTTTCTAATATCCTGAATTGCGGCTCATCGCTTGAACCTATAGAAAGCGCCCTCATTTTTACAGATAAAGAAAGCGCTTTATTCAAGACGCGCACCACCCTGGCAAGCCCCTCTCCTATATCCACCTTATCCTGGCTATAACGCGACCAGATCTTATCCTCATCACACATATTAGAACCGGCAACCTTTAATCCGGCCTCTATCATCTTTTTATACCGAAAATCCATACCCCTCCTTAAATTATATACTTCAAACGCCTATATCCTCGCTCCATAAAGCCGGATATTGACGGATAAAATCATTCATCATTACCCTGCATTCTCTTATATCCAGATTAATCACCTTTACCCCCCTCATCCTAAAATACCCCTCCGGTCCCTTAAATGTCCTGTTTTCGCCTATTACCAGCTTGGGGATTCTATAAAGCAGTATGGCCCCTGTGCACATATCACAGGGAGATAAAGTAGAATATAACGTACACTTCTGATATTCCTTGACGCTAAGCCTGCCGGCGTTCTCCAAACAATCCATCTCCGCATGCAGGATCGCCGATTTTTTCTGAACCCTTTTATTATGTCCCCGGCCTATTATCTTTCCGCCCTTGACTAAAACCGAGCCTATAGGTATCCCGCCCTCCCTTAACCCTATCTTTGCTTCTCTGAGCGCTTCCTGCATAAATTTTCGGTGGCTGGCAATCATAATCTTTCTCCTCATTATATTACAACAGGCACCTGCCTCATCAACATAACAACTGCCCTTGTTATAACTAAAATTCAAAGGCTATATCTACGCCAAGAAATACCTTACTGGCTCTCTTGGCAAAACCGCTTCACCTTTTTATACCGCGGCTCTGTATAAAGCAACTAACACCAATAAATAAGCCGGTACCCTGATAAGAATCACAAAATCCGCCAGGGATACGCCTCGGCCAAGTAGGATTATCATATGCGATAAACCAAAGATACCGAAAGCTGCGGCTATATAGATAAACAGGCTGTCTTTCTTCTTGTTGTAAGCCCAAAACCCCAGGATAAATATTAATATACAAAGCAGCGTATTCACTATGTTTATCATCTTTTATCCTCCCCTTCTTCTGTACCTTACGCCTGTCTTTATAACTCCTTGCCTTATATATTATTATAAGCCTTTCCTTATGTATTTTAAAGTAAAAAATCAACCTGATGCTGACCTGAAGATTAGCCGGGGGTATTATTTCAAGACCATACTAAGCTTAGACAACTGATTGCTAAGGAAGATACCGCTATAAGAAGGAGGGGTGACGGGAAATAATTTGAGCTTAACGGGAAAAGCTAAAAAAAACCTGACGAAATCTTAAGATTATACCTTTCTGTTTCAATGTTCAGGCAGCCAGGGCATTCTGTGGTTTTGCCCCATCCACTCCCTGATAATAGAATGCCCCATAAAACGGAACATGGCGTTACGAAAGTTTAAACGCGCCAGCAGAAGAAAAGAACGATAAAGAGAGTAAAACCGGCTGTAGCCCTTCAGTACATTAAGCTGAAGCTCCTTAGCGGATAATAATTTTGGCCTGAAAACAACATGCTGCCCGTCATAAAGGTTCCAATCCTGGGAAAAAATCCTCCTTTGCGCCTCTAAATCTCCGTGGACCTTTGTCCCCGGGAAAGGAGTAAGGATGGACATCTGCAGGGTATCAATTTTATGCTTTATGGCGAATCTTAAAGTATCCCAGACGGTGTTCTTATTATCATCGTCTCCCCCCAGGACAAACATCCCATGGATCTTAATCTTCTTCCTATGGAAAGAACGTATGGCGTTAACGATATCATCGAGCGTCTGTTGTTTTGCATATGCCTTAAGGGTCTTTGTATTCACGGATTCAAAACCCACACAGACTACCTTGCAGCCGGCATTAGCCATCAAATCCAGTATTTTATTATTCTTTGTCGCATCGCAGCGCACCTGGCAGGCCCAATTCTTCATCTTTCTTGCGGACATAAGCTCCAGCAGCCTTTGCGTGCGCCGGGGGTAAGCGGTAAAATTATCATCGCAGAAGAAAAAACTTCTTGTATCCTGGCACTTCAATTCTTCCAAGACATTTTCCGCGCTGCGGAAACGGTATGCGCGGCCGAACATCTTTGTCACAGAACAGAAGCTGCAATCAAAAGGGCATCCCCGCGAAGTAGAAACAGGCCTCATTAAAGAAGGCGACTTATACCCCTTAATTAAAGAGAAATCCGGAAGCGGCAAGGTATCCAGGTTTTCGATAGGCCTGCCGCGCACTATTGGATCCTTTATTCTGCCTTCTGCGATATCGGTAATGACCTCTTCAGCTTCTCCTACTACGACCTGACGGGAAAACCTAAGCGCCTCTTCAGGCAAAAGGCTGGCATGTACCCCGCCGATAATTACCTTATGCTTAGGGAACCTCCTGGCTATCTCATAGCCGCCCATGGCAGTAGAAGTCAATATGGATATGCCGATAAGGTCTGCATCAAGACAAGAGTAATCAGGCCGGTATATATCCTCGTTATAAATCTCAACCTCATGGCCCCTGTTCTTAAGGATAGTCCCTAAGTATACGGGGCCAAGTAAGGGCATATGCAGCCTGCTGTATATAGTCGCCTCTTTAGCCTTGGGCTCTATTAGCGCTATCTTCATAACAGACGTAAGGAAAAACCGTTACGGGACTATATGCACATTAATGGCGCGCGGGCCCTTTTCCGATGTCTCCACTTCAAATTCAACTTTTTGTCCATCTAACAAGGCGTCAAATTTAACATCAAGAAGGCTGGACTGATGAAAAAACACTTCCCTGCCGTCCGTATCATCAATAAAACCAAACCCTCTTTCACGTACCAGTTTCTTAATCTTGCCTGTATGCATTTGATACTCCTTTCGCGATAAAAAATAGGCCCTATGCTCTAAGGTTAGAGCCGGGCCTATTATTTTTTATTTTATAACTTCACTACCTTTGTGGCCTGTTCGCCTTTAGGGCCTTTCTCGATTTCAAACTCTACCTCTTGCCCTTCTTCTAAAGACTTATAGCCTTCGCCCTGGATTGCGCTATGATGCACAAACACGTCGCTGCCTGATTCAAGGGCGATAAACCCATAGCCTTTTTGATTATTGAACCACTTAACCTTGCCTTTTGCCATTATTTCCTGACCTCCTCCCTCTAAAATTATAGTAAAACCAATCAGAAACCTTTTTCCACTTCTACCTTGCTGGATTGAACCTACCTAACGGAGGATAAATAATGGCAGAAACAAAAAAAACTGAAAGGTTAGTTATCTAAAAACCTTTCAGTTTAAGATCTCTAATCTCTTATTTACTACTTTGTTAAGTATACCACCTTTTATCCTTTTTGTCAAAGATTATCTATGTTCCTGATCTTCAATATCCTGCCCCCTGCCGGGGGACGGTTCTCCTCTCCCAAGTCTATTTGCCGCATAATATTATAAGCCTGGCTTTATTTCCTCATCCTTTATCTTAATCCGGCGAAAACCAGTGGCATCCAATGGTAAAAACGGCTTATCCGTAACTAAAGAGGTCAGAATAAACTGCGGATCCCCAAGCGTACGTAGAGGGATCTTAAGAATGAAGAAATCCCGTTTCACCTGGGCAAGCGTACCAGCAGGGTTAACCTCTTTTGCAGTATTTAACTCCGTTATCTTGAATCTATCGGATTTAGTCCGCACCCAGATATTCGGCATTTTTGCAAAAGGAACTTTATCGCTATAGCCAAGGATGTAAATCGAGAAAAAAATCCGCTTCTTCAGCTCCTGCGGTTTCCTTACCCGTATCCAAAAACTATCGCCTGCCACTGCATAGCTGAGCCGGTTGTTGTCATTAAAAATATTGCCTTTATCTGGCGAGGCTTGTCTTTCTAATTCAAACAACGGATAATCGCCGAATAATTCATTCTGCCGCACAAAAGACAACAAATAAAAAGCGCTCACGCAGGTCTGGCTCCTATAACAAAGCATCGCCTTGTATTTCTTGTCAATCTCCTCAGGAGTCAATTGAAACGAAACCCATTTTATTAAAGAATCCGGGAAGTGCCTAGAAGAAGGCTCCAGTACAAGCTCAGGATGGTAATGCCGCGGAAGCGGCCAGCCCGGGGCATGGACGAAATATACGTATAATCTAGGCTCGGGTATTTCTTTCTGTAAATCGCGCAGGGCAACCTGCAAGAAACAATAATATGCCCAGTGGTCCCCGTTCACATCGGCCGGATGAGAGACAAAAATCTTATTCGGCCTATAATCCAACAACACCTTTTTCAAATCTTTCAATATAGTTTCTGCCTTATAAGGTGCATTATAAGAAGGGCTTTCCTTATAAGGGACATAGGACTGACGGGTTAAATAACTCTCAAAGGGACGGGTACTGTCCCAGAAAGAAAAAAATATCGTATCTGTTCCATAATCGGGATAGCCCAGGAAGATAAGATTACTTTCATCCAGGCCTAATATTTTCATGGCTTTTTTTGACTCTTCCTCCCGTACCTTACCCATCCTGATAAATTCAGGATTAGATAAGACCGGCCTCTTTTCATAAACCATAAAGGCAAATTCATTATGGTCACCATTGGTCAGGTAAGCTACCTTAACCTGCGCCCCGGTTTTTACCGCCCGCTGGATTACCCCGCCGCATCCTATATTCTCATCATCCGGATGAGGAGCAAGCACCAGGATGCGGTCTTCTTTCTTAAACGGTTCAAGACTGGCGAATTCCTCCGCCGCAAGCGGGGCTATTGTTAAATAAATCAACGCTGTAAAACTAATTAAAGATAAAACGCCTGTTTTTATAGACATAACCTGAACATCCCTCCTCTTTAGGGATTAAAATACCCGCCCTATTCAATAACAAAACTCACGCCTGCGATACGTGAATAAATATTTTTTATCCCCCTCAAAATAATAAAAGACCTTCGCCTCAAGAATAAACGAAGGTCTTTTATAATCAGCAATGCATATTACCTATCTTTATTTCTTTACCGCCTGCATCATCTCGCGCATCTGTTTCTGAATATCCTGCCATTTCTTAATCTGCTCGGTACTCATGATGCTTTCAATTTTACGGGAAGTCTCTATGTCCATAAAGGTATTATCCACCTGGATTTTCGCAACATCCTCTATCTTTTTGCGAATAGCCTTCAAGTCCTGCCTCTCGCTGATCATCTGATTTAATTCCTGACGCAAGACATTAAGCATCTTTGCCTTCTGTGTAAATGTATTCTGCAAATCAAGGAGGAGCTTTTTTATATCTGCCTCCTGCTTATCGGTTAAACCCAATTCTTTTTTATAACTGAAAATAGTTTTAGTCTCCTGTTTTTGCGCCTCTGCTGCCTGGGTACCGGTAGCCGGCGTTTGTTTTTCCTGGGCAAAACTATTTGAAATCAACAATAAGATTAATGCCGCTGTTATAAAAAATACCTTTCTCATTGCACCGCTCCTTTTTATCTTCTGCCGCTTCGCTTTATTTCTAATAAGTTAACGTAGTATCAGGGGTGCCGTCGCCGTCAGTATCCCTTTCCACCCTAACGGGTTTGCCTAGCTCGTAATAGACCCATTCATCTATCATGCCGTTAGCGTCAGAATCGGTTTCAGCCCGGACCATTACTCCTTTTATATCATAAATTAATGTCGTATCCGGCTTGCCGTCGCCATTGATATCCTTTTCCAACTTAACGGGATTTTCTAAATCGTAGTAAACCCATTCGTCTGCCTTACCGTTAGCGTCAGAATCGGTTTCAGCCCGGACCATTACTCCTTTTATATCATAAATTAATGTCGTATCCGGCTTGCCGTCGCCATTGGCATCCCTTTTGCCCCGAACCGGTTTGCCGTTTTCGTAATAAACCCACTCGTCTATCTTGCCATTGCCGTCGTTATCCGTCTCGATCCTGACAATATTTCCTTTCCCGTCATAGATTTCTATACGCTCGACTATGCCGTCTGAATTCTTGACTATTTTTATCTCCCCGGACTTAGCCTGCTTAGGCTTTAGGGCATCCTGTTTTTCACTGACAGGACCTTGTTGTTCTTCAGCAGAAAATCCTGCCCCCTGGGTAGAAACAAAACAAACACCCAGAATAAGCAGAGCAAAGAAAACGGAGTGTTTTATTTTATTTGCTGCGGATTTTAAAAAGATGCGATTGTCTTTAATTTTTATTACCCCTGGCTAACCTTGCGTTAGCCAAATATGAATCCAATCCATATGTATTTAATCAAGTATTGATATTTTTTAACATGTAAGCTGCCCATTGTCAAGGCTTTTGTTAACGCACTTTTTACTCATACCCGTATTTTCTGATAAACCATTTCTTTACGATTTGCACAAACAACAAATATGTGCCTACCATAAGCAACAGCGCCACAAAATACATAGGTGGCGGAGAAACAAATCCAAACGGTCTGGCCAGAGGAGAAAAAGGAATGAGTATCCCTATCGTAACTATCGCTATAGAGGCAAAGATCAGAAATCTGCTCGGCTTGCTTTCGATAAAAGGCACCTTGCCGGTGCGGATGACATGTATAACCAGTGTCTGGGTGCATAGAGATTCAATAAACCATCCGGTATGGAATAACCGGGCATCGGCATGGAAAATAAATAACATGACGCCGTAGGTAAGAAAATCGTAAATTGAACTGATAGGGCCTATGATAACCATAAACTTCTTTATATAATCCACGTTCCATGGGCGCGGCTTGAGTATATATTCCTTATCAACGTCATCGGTGGGTATGGCTATCTGCGATACGTCGTAAAGGAAATTATTCAAAAGTATCTGGATGGGGAGCATGGGTAAAAACGGCAGGAACATGCTGCCTCCCGTCATGCTGAACATATTCCCGAAGTTTGAGCTTGAGCCCATCTTAATATATTTAACAATATTGCCGAATGTTTTTCTGCCCTCCCTTACACCATCCTCAAGCACCATCAGGCTTTTCTTAAGCAGGATAATATCAGCGGACTCCTTGGCGATATCGACTGCGTTGTTTACCGATATGCCTACGTCAGAGGCCTTCAATGCCGGGGCATCGTTTATGCCGTCCCCTAAATAACCCACAATATGCTTATTGCTATGCAGCGCCCTTATTATTCTCTCTTTTTGCAAGGGTGAAAGGCGGGCAAAGACGTTAGTAGTCTTCACCAGATCCTTAAGCCCCTGGTCATCTGCCCTGTCTACCTGCTCTCCGGTAACCAGGGCTTGAACATCAAGCCCTACCTCGCTACAAATCTTTTTGGTAACCAGCTCGTTATCTCCGGTCAACACCTTAAAATCTATCCCCAGCCTTTTTAATGCGATAATGGCCCTCCTTGCGCTTGGCTTGGGAGGATCAAGAAATGCCACATAGCCCTTTAGGATCAGGTCCTTCTCATCGTCCTTGGAATACGCCTCTTTTTTCTCTCCGATATCCTTATAGGCTATGGCCAATACCCTGAAACCTTCGGAGCTTAAATTATGGTATTCCTCTTCTAAATCTGAAAGTATCAGGCTGTCCATTTCCAACAATTCGCCGTCCAGCTCGTATTTGGTGCAGCGCTTAAATATTTCTTCCGGAGCGCCTTTCACAATAATCCTATGCGCACCGTCAGATTCTACGACCACAGACATTATCCTTCTTAAGAAATCAAAAGGTACTTCGTCTATCTTTCTATATTGTTTTACCAGTAATTTCTCATGCTTAAGGATCGCTTTATCCAGAATGTTCTTTAATCCCGTCTGATAAAAACTGTTCAGATAAGCAAAACGCAGCACGCCGTCATCTTCTTTTCTGACCACATCGCAATGTTTTTCCAGGACAATCCTGTCCATGGTGAGTGTGCCGGTTTTATCCGTGCAAAGGATATCCATGGCCCCGACATTCTGGATAGAATTCAGGCGCTTGACTATGACCTCCTTCTTGGACATCGCGATAGCGCCCTTAGAAAGATTTATAGTAACCAGCATCGGAAGCATCTCCGGAGTAAGCCCTACCGCCACACCCAGCGAAAAAAGCAGTGATTCGATAAAACTGCCACGGCGCAAGGCATTGATGGCAAAAATAAAAAGCACCATAAAAAACATGGCGCGGATCATCAGCCAGGTAAACCGGTGTATCCCTTTATCAAAACTTGTCTGGACCCTCATGGTGGCCAGCTTCCGGGAAAGCTCTCCGAACTGTGTTGCAACGCCTGTCTTTAAGACTACCCCCAGCGCCGTCCCGCTGACCACGCTTGAGCCCATAAAGGCGATATTACTCAATTCAGAGATAGAATTATTCTTTGGGCTAACCGGTATTGCTATCTTTTCTATCGGGAAAGACTCACCTGTTAAAGACGCCTGGTTAATAAATAAATCTTTGCAGGAAATAATCCTAAGGTCTGCGGGGATCATATCACCAGCGAATAAGTCCACGACATCCCCGGGGACCAATTCCCTGATCTTGATTTCTTTCGATTTACCGTTTCGATAGACAGCAGCGGTTGCGCGCACCATTTCACTCAACCTCTCCGCTTCTTTTCCCGCGCGGTATTCCTGGATAAACGAAAGGAATACGCTCATGATCGCCATGAGCGAAACTAAAAACGCGCTGATTTTCTCTCCGAAAAAGAGCGAGAAAGTTGCGATAATCAAAAGGACTATGACCAGGGGATTGATAAATTTGGAGAGTATCTGGACAAGAATAGTCCTCTTTTTCTTCTTGGCAGGTTCGTTAAGGCCATACTCAAGGGTCCTTGCCTTAGCTTCTTGCTCGCTAAGCCCTTTTTCTGAAGTAGCTAATTTATCAAAGATAACTTCTTTGGTGCAGCCGGCATAATCAAAATCCAAAATCTGCGGCTTTTGAATGCCGTTACTGGCGTTACTGTTGTCTTTCGCCCTGAATCCGTTCATAAATAAGATTATCTTTTTTAAATCGTCTTTAGAACAAGGGAATTAAAAATATTTCTAGAGGGCAGGTTTACCTAAAGACCCGGAATAAAGACTTGCCCCTTTTACAGAGTTAAAGTATATTTTGTTTTTTTTATTTGTCAATTAATTATAGCTTAACTGCCATGAATCAATGATGGCCCTCTTTTTATTAATACCCCTTGATGAAAAATAATTTTATCCGTTCTGCCAGTTAACTAAAAAGGGATTTTTGGAAGGATTTACTTAAGAAGGTTGAGGCAGCAAGAAATCCCCCAGTCTGTGCCCGGGATACCACTTTTAGCATACCGAATAGCCACAAAATATTCTAGGGTTAAGAGTTTTTAAAGCAGCTCCCGAAACTAAGGCCGCCCCAAGGGCGTCCCGGGGATTAACGCCAAGGACGGGAAAAATGAGCCTTGCGGTATCCTGTACGTCTTTGTTTATAGTTAGATTTTGATTGTCTGCCCGAATACGAATGCTCCCCTTGAGTAAATTGCTCCGGAAGGATCTCCGGGTGCTTTGATATAGGCAACTGGGTCCTGATGAGTTTTTCGATATCCCGCACATCGCGACTTTGATCCGGGGTGGCAAAAGAAATCGCATGCCCTTTATGCCCTGCCCTGCCTGTACGGCCGATGCGATGCACATAGTTTTGCGCGTCTTCCGGAAGATCGTAATTAATAACCAACTCAATCCCGGTTACATCTATCCCCCTGGCAGCTATATCCGTAGCAACCAGCACCTTATATTTTCCGGATTTAAAGCCTCCCAATGCTTCGCGACGCTGACTCAAAGAACGGTTGGAATGTATTTCCGCTGCGCTATGACCCATATCCCTGATCGAACGCACAATCCTGCTTGCGTTATATTTCGTGCGGGAAAACAAAAGGACTGCCCCGTGATATTGCGTAAGCAACTTGCCAAGAAGCCTCAATTTAGATTCTTTCCTGACAATAAACAACTCCTGGGTAACATGTTCTGCAGCGGTCCCGGAAGGGGCGATTTCCACAGATACGGGCAGCTTCATGTGTCTGGCGGCTATCCCCATAACTTCTTTGGGGATGGTAGCAGAAAAAAGCATGGTCTGTCTTTCTTTAGGCAGGAAACGCAAGATCTTATCCACCTGCGGAAGAAACCCCATATCCAGCATACGATCCGCTTCATCAAGCACCAGCATTATAACATCATTAGGCAGCATATTCCAGTGGCCCATATGGTCAAGAAGCCTTCCGGGGGTCGCAATAACTATGCGTGGATTCTTACGTAACGCCTGCACCTGCTCATACATCGGAGCCCCACCGATAAGACAGGCTGTTCTCATACCAAAAGGATGCGCTATCCCCTGTATGGCTTCATCAATCTGAATAGCTAATTCCCGGGTAGGCGCAAGAACCAACCCCGTACCTTTTTTCTGCGCCAGGCGTTGCACCATTGGAATAGCAAAAGAGTGCGTTTTTCCCGTTCCGGTCTGCGCGACACCAACAATATCCTTGCCCTGGATAGCCAGGGGAATTGCCTTTAGCTGAATAGGTGTAGGCACTTTAAACTTTATACGCTCAAGAATATCCAGGATTTTAGGCGCAATGCCCAGCCCGTAAAACCCCTGCTCAGGTTGACGAAACCCCTGTGAGGAGTTATTAATATTATCCGCTCTCTGTGTCATCATAATTTAGCCCCCTTTGGCCTCTGTCCTTTATCTATGCAGCCAAGATGAATATGACAATAGGCCTCATGGTTGTAAATACTTAAAGTTTGCCTGCAGTGCGGGAATTTGCATTTCCTGCCCCTGCAGGAAGTCTTCACTTTTTTCATCGCCCTTCCTTAATCCCCCTAAAGAAAAAAGCCGCAAAGGTTAGTAATCATCCCTTTTGCGGCTTAGGAGTTTCTAATCTTTTTTTCCCACCGCATATAAGTATACCACCTTATTCGGCTTTGTCAAACATAATCTTGCTAAAAATCCTTAGGGGTATAGTTTTTTGCCGTAAATGTAAAGCGGGACGTCTCTATGCAATATGTGCCTGAAATACGAGCGCCTGCCCCGATGCAACAACTGAAAACCATGCCTAAAGAAAAATTTGGCAGCCGCATCGGACATAGTAGCTAAATGGACCCCGGTGATATCCTCTTCTCTGAGGTACCTCTCATAGGCCTCAATTAATCTTGAACCTAACTTAACTCCGCGGAACCCTGCCTTAACGTTAATATGAAAAGTAGCCGGATATACAATAGTAAAATCTGACATTTTAAATTCGCCTTTTATCAAGCTCGATAAGCAATTAATAATGAACATAATGTTCTTCTTTTTGAATAAAACCCCGCTCCTTAATGCCTCCCAAAGCAAATAAGGAGCAATTTTATCTTTGATCACCTTTTCTGAGGCAGCTTTATTCTTTGTGCCGATAAGGCAGCCTGCGACTTTTCCGTCCGCCTCGGCGACAAAACAGGATTGAGGTTCATAATCCGTAAAATACAGAGTCAACGAATCGCTGATAATCTTCTCGCCCTGAAAAAAGACCCCTGCCGGCTCCCCCATGAAAGCCGTATCATGGATGATCCGCCTTACCTCGTCCTTGTCCCTGGGTTCAAATTTTCGTATAATTATGTTTTGCCCCGGCATGTCTTTTGCTTTCCTTAAACTTCTTCGCTAGAAAAAAGGTCAAAAAATAGAATATTACCGCACATATAATGCCCAGAATTACGCTTCCCAGGAATAACGAGGGATAAAGATTGAGCACTTTACGCAACGTGATATTCTTAAAATCAGGCCAGCTTAACGGGGGGAGATTGCTTTTCAGCATAAACCTTCCGATTTCATAGCCAGCCCAGGTAATAAAAGGGACTGTGGGGGGCAAAGAGATATTTGTTCCCAATAAGATAGCTATTTTATTGGCCGGCCGCACCAGAACGGCTGCGATTATGACAAGTATAGTATGAAACCCGTAAAGCGGCAATATGGCAATAAAGACACCTATTGCCGTACCCAGGGCGATTTCCTGAGGCGTATTGTTAAGATGGATCAGACTGACTAGAACCTCTTTGAATCTTCTTTTCAAATATCCTCCTATTTCTTTTGCCTGAGACTGTGGTTTTTCATGGATAAGGTATAAGAAAACCCCCCGAGGCCTTTTATTTTAACAGGCAGCCTTAAGTCATCATTGCTAACCCATATTTCAAATTTAGGCGGTACACTTGTAAAATGATACGCCTTAAATTTACCTGCAGGGACAGTCACGTCTTCTAAGGAAGTTATCTGCACCTTAAATTCTTCGGGCAGCCTTATATTATAAGACCACCCTACTTCTAACTTAGGCACCTTACGCAATGAAAAAGGAAGAAGTATGGCGTTATGGATCGGACCGCTGCCATGAAAAAGATATTCTTTTGTTTTCTTGCCGCCCTCGAATTTAGTTATAACTAACTTGTTTTTCCGGGAGTCGTATTCTTCAATAAGGTATTCCTTGCTAAACCACATGGAAACGAAACGTTCTACCTTAATAGGAAGACAGGTATCCGGATCGCTGTAAATCTTCTCGGTATCTTCAAATCCGGCCACGCGGGTCTTAAAAACTATTAGATTCGCTTTAGCGCTGTCTATTTCTACCAAACCCAAATCCTGATACTTAGAATAACCTAAAGGGCTTATATCGTAGAAAATCGTTTCTAAGGCATCTTCCGAAGCAGAAATATTAGCATTTAATGAAAGGCAGACCAGGAAGATTGCTGGTAAAATAATTATCTTTGCTGCATATATCTTATTGGACACTTATGCTCCTTGTTTTAGCATGACACAAATAAAACCACGCTCACAACACTAATTATGACAATGAGTTCTAAGCGTAAGAACCGTCCCCTTATCTCTATTCCTCAATAAGAGACTTTAATAACTCCGTGATAACGCCGATATCGTTTTCCTTGATTTCTCCCGAAACATAATATCTTATGATTCCTTCCCTGCTTATAATTATTACATTGCTTTCACCCTTCCTGAAGTGATAGGCGAGAGACATCTTGCCGTCCCAGTCCCCGTATATTGTCATACCCTCCTTCCTGGAATTCTCGCGTAAACCATCTTCCCATGCCCCCTTAAACATCACCCCCTGGCAATCAATTACCGATAACCTTGCCATGGCCTTCTTTACATATTCGGGCTGCTGCCCATAAAAAATGTTCAGTTCGGTCTTTAGCTTGCGATTTTGTTCAATGGCTTCTTTGGCTTCATAAAACAATACCGCCACTTTGCCTTTTATATCGCTTAAAGTCAACACTTCTTTGTTTGCCGATATGACTTTAAAGGAAGGAGCGACTTTCCCAAGCATGGTATCTTCCGCCAAAGAAAATACAGGCGATAAAAACATAAAGGCAGGGCATAAAACACAAAAAATACGGCGCGTCATAGATAACGTCATAGAAAATGCTTAAAACCCTCTAAGGCCATTGTATTCTTTCTTAATATTTATACAGATTAATTATAGGCAAAAGGCCTGGATATATCAAGGATATTCTAGGGGGGATGAAATCTTCTAATAATGATGCTCTGTGTGCTGGTGGGGGTGCATGTGCACTTTATTCTTGTGCTTGTGGCTATGGATATGCATGAGATTATTCACCTGGAGGACCTGGGAATCTTCCAATATCTCTCGCGGACTACCTGATCTGACTATCCTTTTCTCCTGGTTAAAGACGTAAACCATATCGGATATTTCCTCTATAATATGCAAATCATGGGTGGAGGTAATAATCGTCTTACCCGAAGCATCCGCTTGTGTAAGCAAATCTATGATATGCCTGGCTGTCAATGGATCCAGCCCTGCGGTTGGCTCATCCAATAAAAGGACATCCGGATCAATAATCAGCGTAGAGGCGATAGCTACCTTTCTTTTCTCGCCTATACTTAACTGATGCGGCGACCTGTCCAATAAATCTTTGATACCCAGAATGCCGATCAGCCCCTCAAGGCGTCTTTCGATTTCTTTATTCCCGACCCCAAGCTGCAACGGCCCAAAAACAATATCTTCCTTTACAGTGGGACAAAATAACTGGACATCGGAACTCTGAAAAACCAGGCCTATTTTCTTTCTAAAATCCCTGGAAAAGGTTTCATCATTAAAGAGGCCCTCATCCAATGCAGCGCCAAAAACCTTGAGCGAACCTTTATCGGGAAAAATAAGCCCATCCAGCATATGTAAAAGCGTAGATTTACCGGAGCCGTTTGCGCCGATAATAGCAATCTTTTCGCCCTGATGAACATTAATACTGATATCACGTAGAGCGGGAAACTTTCCCAGATACGAAAAACATACCCCCTCTAGCTTAAATACTTCCTTACTCATAATTATTATTAAATCTTAAGTTTATAGTTAAAATACAATACCCAGACGAATACAATCGTGGCCATAAACAACCACAACCAGTCCCTTAATCCAGCCTTGAAATCATGCAATACCAGCGGCTCCCCCCTATATCCTCTGGAAAGCATCGCCTTATAGACTTCCTCGTTGAGCTGGTATGAACGCGCCCAAAGATAAACGATATTCCAGGCTACAATATACTGCCCTCTTTTATAATGGACTTTGGCTCCGCAACGGCTCTTTATAGCCAGATACGTATTCTCAATTATTTCCACAAACAGGTAAATATACCGATAGCACATCCCGAGCGTCATCACAAAGACCTGAGGCACCTTAAATATGCGTAAGACCTTTAATAACATATAGTGCCTTGTGGTTAAGACCAAAAGAATACTCAAGGATACGCTGGTCAAGACACGCATAAAAAATAAACTCGCGCTGGCGATGCCTTGCCTGGTGATGCTTAAAGAAAAACTAAATATATTGAAGCTGAATAACGGCTCACCCGCAGTGATTATATTAAAAAGTGCAGGCAAAGCAATAAAAAGAGAAAATAAAGGAATAAAAACCCATGTGCGTTTTAAGAAGAAACCCAGGTGTATTGAGGAGAGACCTGCGAGCATAAGACAAAACGCATACATACCGGTAAGAAAATAAATGTTCCTTGAAAACATAACCGCCAAAAGAAGAAATAAAATACTCAAAAATTTTATCCGGGGGTCCCGCGCCTGTAAAAAACCCCGCTTTGTAGCATATTCCTCAGAAAATACTGAGTCTCTCAAGAATGAAAAAGCGCCTACGAGAGAACGCTCTATAAAATTATTGTTTTTCACTGATAGGTAATTTTCTTAGGTATATTTCTTATAGCCGGTTATTTATACTATACTCCAAACAAATACGCTATCAATATAATTACTTACCTGCTCTTACCCCTGACCGGTATCCCCTGCGCCCTGAGGGTATCGGCTTTTTGTTTAGAACATTTCATGCATAGAAATACTGGACTTGTATTACTGCAGTCATAGCCGACGGTCTTAATCAATCCCCGTAGATACGAGGTAACTCCGCATTTATCACAACGCCTTCTTTCGGACCAAATACAAAATGTACCTTCTCAATATATTCTCCTCATTCGTATAGTTATTCTACCTATCATTATCTATTTCTATGGACTCAATTAAAAATTCCTCGCCATCGTTAATATCGAAATCTTCCGATTGACATACAGGGCAGGCAGAGAATGCTTCCGAAATCTTAGTGACGGTGCCGCATTTTTTACATTGAATAACAGCTTGATTCTTTTTTATATTAAGCGTAACATTTTTAGAATCTTCCTTCCCCATGAGCACTTGGAATGCTGCACGCAGACTTTCCGCGCTGACATGCGTAAAGAGGCCCAAGGTTACGCTGATAGTTACATGCTTTGGCATGGTTATGCCGCTGATTTTTTCTTTTAAATAAACAACAATCTTACTGGCGAACCACATATCGTGCATAGCTTACCCCTACAGATACGATCCGTTATCCAAATACACTGCGTAATCTTTGACTGCTTTCTCTAAAGACATGAATTTATGCCTGCACCCGGCAGCCCTTAACTTTGCCATATTCGCCTGCGTGAAATACTGGTATTTATTCCTTATCCTGGAGGGCATTTCGATATATTCAATTTTGGACTTTTTACCTACAGCCAAAAATATAGCTTTTGCAAAATTATTCCAACTCTGAGCGCATCCTGTCCCTAAATTAAAAATGCCTGTTTTATGGGGTTTCGTAAAGAAATAATATACCACATCAATCGCATCCTTAACGTAGATAAAATCCCTCTTTTGTTCTCCGTCTTTATAATCTGGATGGTATGACTTAAAAAGGCACACGGGCCTGCCTGATTTAACATCAGCAAAACGCTTACAGATAATGCTCATCATCTCGCCCTTGTGATATTCATTAGGGCCAAAAACATTGAAGAATTTAAAACCAATGGATTTCTTCAAAAGGCCGCTCCTTAACATCCAGATATCAAACAGGTGCTTGGTATAGCCGTAGATATTAAGTGGCCTGAGATTGCTTAGTTTACTTTCGTTATCATCATAATCATTACCACCGCCGTATGTAGCAGCCGATGAAGCATAAATGAACCTTGCAGTATGGGCATCTGCCCATACTGCAAGGCGTTTGGAGTATTCGTAATTGTTCTTCAAGAAATAGGCGGCGTCGTTAAGGGTTGTAGAACTACAGGCGCCGAGGTGAATAATCGCCTTAATACTGCGCAATTTCCCTGATTCAAGGATACCCAGAAAATCATCTTTCTGGATATAGTCAGCGAAATGTTTACCGGAGAGATTCTTCCATTTAGAGCTAGTGTCAAGATTATCAACAACAATTACACTGTCAATACCTTCCTGATTAAACTTCCATAAAAGGCAACTGCCGATAAAACCGGCGCCGCCGGTTAAGATAATCACTTCTTTTGATTTTAGCAATTGGGCACTTTCCTGTATTCTTCAAAATTACTTTTTCTTGCTTAAGAGTTTACCGATTAGCAAAACTGTGCAAACAGTAACAAGAATACCGATTATAGCCGAACCTATATACGCGAAACTAAGGTAACTCAACCCTTTTCCCTCCCACCCCTTGAAAGCATAATCAGGAATAGGCGCGCTCCAAAGGCTAGAGAGCCTCTCAAATCCCTGGGGGATATATCCTACTAATTCTTTGATTCCGTCTGTACCCCACTCGCCCCAGGCATCACCAGCCTTGAAATGGTCAGGGAGTAACAGACCTAAAGGAGAAAGCACAATTAGGGTCCCTAGACCTATCCATAATTTCGTAGTAATTTTCATAGTTACACCCCTCCTTCTTCGACAATTTCAGGAGACTGTTTCTGAAGATATTTAATTACCAAAGCGGTAACAATCGCCTCAACCCAGCCAAATATCAATAGGTGCTCGCCTGCCATTGCAGGAACAGCGACATTGAGCCCATAAGGACAATATAATGCCTGCCCACTGGCGGCATGATGCAATAACGGCTGTAATCCAAACTCAACTCCCGCGAATAATGCAGCTACATTGATGCCGATATATCCGGCCACTCCGGCAGCAAACACTCTCCTGTTAGAATCCACGGGTGCATTATAGCTGATAGCTTTATAGATGTAGTAACCCACAAACGGCAACACAAAAGCCATATTGAAACAGTTTGCTCCTATCGCAGTAATTCCGCCATCACCGAATAACAACGCCTGAACTACTAAAGCAACAGTTATAGCAATACAAGCTGCCCAAGGACCTAAAAGTATCGCCACCAAAACTCCTCCTACGGCGTGTCCGGTTGAGCCTCCCGGTATCGGAACATTAAACATCATAATCACGAAACTAAAGGCCGCGCCTATCGCAAGCAAGGGGACTTGTCTTACTTTAAGCGTCTTTTTTACAATTCTTGAAGCAACTGCCCAAATTGGCAGCATTACGGCATACATTACTCCGCTTGTTGCCGGCCCTAAATAACCATCGGGTATATGCATAACTCTCCTCCTTTTTTACCCCTTGCATAAACGCTCGAAGATTTTCTTGTGAAATCTTCATCGCAGGCTCGGGATTAATTCGCAGACGCCGCTACATCTTATGTTCGTAGCGAGTGTAAACGAGTACACTCCATAAGTTGTGCCTCATTAAAAATCCACCTGCGCCCTCATCCCACCCACAAAGATGCCACTTGTATCTCCTACAACATCCTTGCCAAATGGATTCCAGATATACTGGAAGTCGGGACTAATGGATAAGTGATCATTTACGTGTATTCTGTAATATGCCTCAAGATGACCTTCGGTTTTTGCTAAGTATTCTTTTGCTTTCTTGTAATCATCCGAAGGAATTACCTGCCCGACCGCGAAAGCTAACACATCCTTCTCTCTCCCCCAAGGCTTACCCTCAACCTGAAAACCAGCGCTCCAAGACTGTTGGAGTGAATAAGTATAATCACCTGCTGCGGTTTTAACTTCAGGGTTGTAGACTTCCGGACTCTGCCATCCGTAACGGGCAAAGAGCGTAACAATATCGTTAGCTTTCTGGTCAAAACTTAAACCAAAACCGTAGGCTGTTTCTTTGGCCTCTTCTGTATCAAGCCACTTAGTATGATTAGCATTGTTAGCCCAGCCATAGAAACGGTAATTACCGGGAAGGTTTAAGAAGTTAGTCTTAAGACTAACCTGACCGATGTTAAAGAGATTATCTCCAATCTTCTCCCAGCCGTCTTTCGCGTTGAACAGGCCGTAGCCCAATTCCAGCCATTCTTTTGGCATATAAGCAAAGCGGATTCCGGCGTTATTGTCCGGGAATTCAGATGTCGGGCTATTCCGGAATATCCTGCCTAAGAATTGAGTGGTTTCGTCATTGGCAACTTCGTTCTGGTCAAAATAGGCAGTAGGATCAAGCTTACCAAAAGTAATAGCGGCTTTGTCCTGAAACAAATTCTGCTCATACCATAGTTCCGTAACCTCCACCCTGGCTTCACTATCACCAGCGTCCCGGTTGACATTACTATATAAGGCAAGATTATCTTCTAGTCCTGCTCCTTGGCCAGCCTCTAAATGCAGGAATGCCCTGCCATCTACTTCCTTGAATTCTCTGGCTAAGGTTATATCTGCGGAATACGAACCGTCGCTACGATCCTTCTTCTGTGTCTGGCCGTCCCCATCATAGTTGACATTGTTAGACCCCTGAACAATAAAAGTCGCGCCTGCGCCAAGCTCTAGGCCTTCCATAAGCTGCATAGGAGCCCCGGGTACCCGCTTAAGTTTCTCTTCAAACTGCGACAGTTTTGATTCATACTCGCTTATTTGCTGCGTTTGCGCCTGCACTGTTGAATTTTGCGTAGCAATATACTTGTCTTGACCGGAGACTTTCTTCTCTAAGGCAGCAATCCGCTCTTTAAGCTGATTGATTTCATCCCTGATGGGTACCTGATCAGCAAAAGTTGCCGTAGCACAAAGAAAAAGGAAAACTAACAAAAATAATGTTACCTTTCTTAAATCCGCCATAGATATACCTCCTTTTTCATTGTTTGCCCAAACACAAGTTTATGGTATACTTATGGCTGGGCTTAGGTTGAGTGTCCAACGCCTGAGTACCGCGCCCCGCCGGAATCTTTGTGAGAGGATGGCGGGGTGTTGTTCTTATATTACTTTTTTAAATTTCGTGCTACTGTGAGATAAAAAAATAATAGCCTTTAGATATCTCGCCCGGTAGTAGACATACTCAATGTCCCGTGTTTAACCCCCTTGACCGATCTCAGGCTATCCGTTAACCTCTGCGCTTCTTTAGGGGAACCTTTTACTGCGAGAATTTCTAAACAATTATTATGGTCCAGATGAATGTGCTGCGCAGAAATAATCATGCTGCCAAAATCATGTTGAATATCCATCAGTTTATTCACCAGCTCTCTTTTGTGGTGGTCATAAATAAGCGTAATGGCGCCTGCGATCTCCTGTCCGCCCTGCCATTGCTTCCGCACCAATTCCTGCCGGATCAAACCCCTGAATGCCTCTGAACGACAGGTATAATGCTTTTCTTTAGAAAGGCGGTCGAATTTTCCCAGAAGTTCCCTGTCAAGGGATACGCCAAAACGCACTATTTTCGCCATAGTCCTCCCTGTGTTACGATTATTATATAAGTAACACAAGAATATTCCGGTGTCAAGTTAAAAATTATCTATGCCACAAGGGCTAAAAACATCCTTCTTCCTTTTCTAAACCGGATAAAAGTCTTTCTTAAATCACATAAAAACAGGGCCAGATTTAACAATTAGCCTCTGGCCCTGTTTTAGCTATGCTTATTTTACCTATCTTATCAAAAATCCATCAAATCAATTCGCCAGTCAGTCTTGTTTAATTTGTCGTCGAAACCAGGTTTATTCTCATTAACCCATTTATTAAAGGAGGGGGCATCGTTAAATTTCTTATCAGCCTTACCGTCATAATCAGTATCAATCTCTGCTGACTCAAATTTTCCGTCTTTAATATGTACTGTCACATCAGGCTTACCGTCATAATTGGTATCCGCCTCGACTTTCGATACATATTTTCCGTCTCCATGGTAAGTCACATCAGGCTTACCGTCATAATTGGTATCATATGTTTTAGGGGCTGCGCCATGCGGTGCAGGAACGACTTGAGAATATCCTGAATGGATACCCATAAAAAATAAAACTGATAAGATAACGGCCATAACGCTAATATTTTTCATCGCTTCCTCCCTTTCTAGAATGCAATTATACCATTTTATTAAATAGAGTCCATGCTAAAATGCAGCATTATCCAAAGTGGTCTCCCACAGCACATATCCATGCCTAATTAAAAAGCATCCTAAAGGGCAAGGCAGCAATAGACAGGGCACCCTTGGCCCCGGTTCTTGCAGTACCCCAAGCCGCATCCACCGTATCTTTTATTTGCGAAACAACCGGAACAATCTCTAAGTTTATCAACTTGCCGATATCCGTATTTTCAATTGCTTTATAGACGACCATTTTTACAACGTCATCTTCATTCTTAAGGCTAACGAAGGCCGCATTCTTAATGCCTATAATGTATTTATGTTCTCTTTTACTGCCCTGCGAATAATCAATGTAATTTACCTCGCCGACGCTTAAGACGACAACATCAAAATAGAAAGAGGTCTTTGATTCTTGCAAGGTATCTTTTTTGCTGATCGGAATAATTTCTTTTATATTTACCTTACCATCTCTATTCTTAATAATATTCAATCGCTTTAGGTTCAGCGCAAAAAGATAGATATTCGGATTCGTCATAGTAACGGCCTCTAAGGGGTCACACACAAAATGAATCGATTCGATATATGCAAACTCATCTTCAATAAAGCCACCGGGATTATGTATGGTTATACCGGTTGCCGCAATGTGCGTAAGAAAAGGAGAAAAATCTATTTTATTTATGGTGACATTGATCCCCAGGCTATGCTCGATTTCCCGTTCGACTATTTCTTTTATCCTAAGATGTTTTACAATGGATAAAACAATAGCCAGAAAAATAATTAAAATAAGAAAGGTAATACCCAGAAAAATAATTATTCTTCTAAGAATATTCATATAATATTGCCTTTAAATGCCTTTCTTATTGCGCAAAAGAAATGATAACGGTTGTCCCCTTGGCGATCTCAGACCTTAAGTGTATCTCTGCGCCGGAAATATCTACCAGGCGCTTTACCAGGGCAAGGCCTAAGCCGACGCCCTCTACGTTGCCGGTAAAGTATTTTTCTACCTGGTAGAATTGCTCGAATATCTTTTCCCTGTCTTCAGGGGGTATGCCCGGGCCGTTATCAGAGATCTCTATTTCAAGACTCTCCGCAGCCCTTCTGACAGAGATAGAAATCCTGGCAATTTCTTTATCATTAAACTTGATTGCATTCTCTATCAGATTTTTGATTATTATGTCCAGGGAGGATTTATTTATATCAAGGGCTGATCCTTCCTGCGGACAATCAATACTTAATTCTATCTTCTTGTCCTTTGACTTATCAACCATAGGCCTGACTAAAGAAGGCAAATAAGTAAATAAAACTACTTTCTCCTTTGATATATCCGGCCTGGCCTTGTTTATTTCAACAAACTTCAGTAGTTTATCGATTAGACTCCTCAGTTTCACAGATCCTTCTGTAATAGAGGCAATGAATTTTCTCTGTTTATCGTTAAGTGCCTCCGAACTATTTTCTCCCCCCAGTAGACATGCGTTTGCGTAAATAACACTTACCGGGGTACGCAGTTTATGAGATATAAGGCCTAAGAAATCCTGCTTCATCATCTCTTCCATGCGCGCCTCAGTCACATCGCGCAGCGTAAGCACTATACCTGACACTTCCGAGGTAAGGCTTTTGAGCATATCAAGGCGGGCCGCAAGATATAACGGCTTAAAGAGCTCTGACTCCTGGCGGATGATGTCAAAATTCTTATGCGGCAGCGAGGGATCGATGAGCTCATCCCTATTTATAGAAACCGAGAAGTTGCTTAAGAGATGGTCCAGGAGATTGATATTTTGCGCCCCGCAGATGCCCAGATATTTATTGGCGGATGGATTTATAGATATTATCCTGTAATCGGGGCTGCAGATTATTACGCCATCTCCCATATCCTTAATAACTGCATCGAAGCGGATCCTGGAAACCGCAATCCTGGCAAAATAAGTATCATTTAACTGCAAAAACAGAAAGAAGCCGGTCATTAAAATAAAGGCTGCGAAGATCCCGACTACCCGATGGTCAAAAATATTCCGACGCCAGATGCCGGCATCAACATCCATACCCAAAACCGCAATCACCTTTCCTGTATCCATATCCTTAATCGGACATAAGGCAGAAACCCATTCCCCCCACCTGTCTGCCGTCGGCCCTTCCATAAAAGGTATCCCGTCAGAAAAACTTTGCACTAAAGAGGGGCTGCCCTCATCAAAGATTTGCCCAGGAGGAGAATGGCCTTCATCGGACAATGCCAGAGAATCCAGGAAGAAAAACACCTGCCCCCCTCTTTTACCCATCAAGTAAATAAAACGGCAATCCCGATTTACTTTGTGCGCTGTCTCAATCTGCCTTTTTAAGTAAGCATAATTTTCCGTAGAAATATCAAGGGATGAACCGGTGAGTAGTCTCAAACGCCCCCGGTCAAGGACAGACGCTATGGTATCTGCCCTCACCAAGAGGTCATTGCGGGATTTATTCTTATAATAAGCACCTACGGAATCCGTAATAAAATAGCCCAGGATTAAGGCCGCAATGAAGGCCGCTATCACTATTGTAAAGTATTTTGCTCTTTTCGCCTGGTAATACCCGGCATCGATATTCTCAGAAAAGTAGTGGTAGATCCAGAATATTGCGGCAAGACAAAAGGAAAGAAAGGCCTGCAGCAATTGGAGGGGAAAACCAAAAATACGGATAAATGAATTGTAGTTAACTAGGGTTTGAGAAAAACGCAGTGTTTGGGGGGCTGCTATATTAGTCAAGGCATAGAGCATAAAAACCACTCCAGCAGCCTGAAATAACCGCCTGACCAGGAGATCGGCGGCCCTATTGGAGCGAAAAATGACCAGGGATGCCCAAAGGCAGCCCGCAACACCAAAGGCATAATTTGAGATTGTGCCTAATGCGGCTCCTCCTGCGATGAGCCACTCCAAAACGAGCAAAACAAATAATAGAAGATAAACCCACAGGCAGCGGTCCTTGCAGCCAGCAAGGATCGCGCTTCTACGGCTAAATTCAATCAGTAACAAAAAAGAAATAACCGCGGTAAAAAAACGGAGATTTTCAAGAAAGGCACTATCGCCAAGGATAAATACGAAAAGACCGGACCATATGCTTACGCCGTGGATAAGGCCAAATAATCCCAGCCATTCCCATGGCATGACCGCTTTCTGCCGGACATGCAGGAGGAGACAGACCCAGGCTAACAAAAAAAAGGCAAATCCGTAAATAAAATATAGATAATCTATCCCTGCCCCGAAGAATTCCTTCATCATAAAGGGATTGTCTCCTTTAAAAGCAATTATATATGTGAAACCTTACCGTATCAATTATTTTCTATGACGGATAAAGACTTCATTTCCTGATCACCCGTCCTCAAAGCGTATCATTAATAATAAGCCTATCAAGATACCTCTCATTGAGCTCATCGATTACCACGTTTGGTTTCTCCCGCAAAATCAGATCAGGATCAAAGGAAAACGACCATACATATACACTCCTGCTGAAATGTGCCGAGATAAAAGGGATCAGAGGGGTAGCAAATGAATCCCTGAACATTACCATCCGCGGCAGGGTATTATTTCCCATCGTCTTTACCACCATCTCTTCAATCTTAAAAGGATTTTGCAGGTCAACCCAGGCTAAATCAGGAGCCTTCTTTACGTCTTTCGGAATCAACCGTGGCACCCGCTCGCTTAAAATATCCCCGGTAATAGCAAGCATATCCACAAGGTCTCCACGCCTGACAGTCTCAAAGGTGACGGAAAAATCGGTTATCGCAGGCGGGCTGATCGCAGGGAAATCTTGCGCGATTACCCTGAGAAGACTGTCGGAGACGATAAATGCGCCGTATTGGTTCCAATGGGTATCAATCTTTCTAAAGAGGGGGCCCTCTCTTTTCTTCGCATACAAATCTTGCCGCACGTCTACTACCTTCACTTTTGAGTTCTTAGCAATATACTCCACGACCTGATCAAGCCTGGAGGCGTTTCTTACGCGCTCAATGGAATCCGGCATAAACTCCGGGTAGATCGTCTGCTTTTCCGGTGCGGGCATAAGATAATACACGATACCATGGCCCTTGAGCCATTTACCCCTCTTCTCTACCGTCCGCTTGATTTTTTGAAGATCATCGATAGAAAATATGCTTGTGCACTTGTAATTATCCAATGCGCCTTCGTCCGCATAAAAAAGCCAGTTGTCTTTGCCTATGATGACCTTAGACGGAAGTGGCGAGGTCTTGAGGTATCGGACCTTTAAAACACTGTTCCAGCGAATCAGCGTATTGCGAAAAATAAAATGGTCATTGTAATACTGGTCAAACCGCCCGGGAAACTCCTCCAGTGTTCTAAAGGCCAATTCCGGCATGAGGAAGAGCCCCCTATTTTCCGTATTCTCTAACCGGTCGGAAAAATAGAGAAAAGGGCTTATAAACGGCAGACAAATAAGGATTAGAAACGACACACAAAGAAACAGCCGGATATACCAGCGGTCCCTCTGGATATACGCAAAATGCATACTGCCTGCCTGGTTATCCCGTATAAAGGCTGTCTTTGCTAATGATCTACCTTGACACTTCTTCTTTTCGCATCCACTCATTTATAACCCTTTTAGGCGATAATGTTAAAACCTGAAATATATAAAAGGATTGTATGTTCCGTTGGCCAGGAACATGGCAGAGAAAATAAAGATAGCGATAAGATACGCCGTTGATAACAGCTCTGTAAAAATCTCAAGCGGCCGGGAAAAACTGCAAACCGCAGCCTCCAGAGAATTTAAACAGGACATCTTCAGCATTCCCCCGATAGGCGTACACCCTATAATCCCCGCGGATAAAATCAAGAATGTTTCTTTATTGATATACGTCGGGTCAAAAGGGGTATATATTTTCGCCCCTTGGAAACCAAACATCATTTGTAGAAAATGAAATGCATGCACGAGGGAATCTGACCGGAAGAAAACCCAGCCTATAATCACTACGCCCAATGTATATGAACATTTAACCGGCATCCACAGCTTGTCCAGGATCCTGCCGAACCTTCCCCTTTCAAGGATCAGGAACAGGCCGTGATAGAGACCCCAAAAGATAAACCTCCCCGCCGCACCGTGCCATAACCCGACAAGAAAAAAGACAAAACCAAGGTTAAAATACGTCCTTGCCTGACCGAGACGGTTCCCGCCTAAAGGAATATAGAGATAATCCCTGAACCAAGTCGAAAGAGATATGTGCCATCGCCTCCAGAAATCCCTCACTGATTGTGCGATATAGGGGTAATTAAAATTCTCGAGGAATTCGAAACCAAACATCCTTCCAAGACCGATAGCCATGTCAGAATACCCGGAAAAATCAAAATAGATCTGCAGGGTATAGGATATAATTCCTAACCACGCCGTATTCACCGCCAGGGCACTTTGAGGGATCGCGAATATCTTATCCGCTACGGTAGCCATCGTATTCGCTATGATGACCTTCTTCCCCAGGCCGATGGTAAAACGTTCAACGCCAAAACTGAACCCCTCCACCGTCACCGTCCGGTTACGCAACTGTTCAGCCACATCTTTATATCGGACAATCGGACCTGCTACTAACTGCGGATACATAGTAACAAAACAAGAGTAGTCAACGAAGTTCTTATTGGCCTTGGCAATCCTGCGATACACGTCAATCGTATAACTCATTGTCTGGAATGTGTAAAAGCTGATACCAAGAGGCAGGGTAATCTGCGCCAGATCAAAAAACGGACCATTCATCCCCAGATGCACGCATAGGCCATGGATAAGGCCGACCCCGAAATTGAAATATTTAAAAGTAGCCAGGATCCCAAGGTTGCCGACAATTGACATAATGAGTCCGGCCTTTGCAATACGGCGCGAATCAGCCTCAGAGAGCCTGTTGCTGCTATGGGCATAGTCAATTATCAAACCGCAGGTATAATCAAGGAATGCGGAAGCCATCATCAGTATAACAAACCACCCCTGTCCCCAAAAATAGAAAATAAGGCTTGTAAGTAACAACAAGAGATTGGCTAAAGAAATAAAGGTGGTTTTACGGGTAAATTTGTACGGAAGGAATACCAGGTAATAACAAAATAAAGAAAAAGGCAGGAATAAGAAAATAAAGGTAAGAGAACTGAAAACCATATTTTTTGATTTTTACAATATCCTGTCTTTCAATAATCAGAATGCATATCCCTAATTCGCTAGCACAACATCATCCTCTTTCTCCGGCTGATTTACCAACGTAGACACTTCCCTGGCAATATCGTTGCTTAAAGATACGCAAACCGCACTGAGGGTTTTAGCTAAACCTGAATAATTACCGGGAGTAATCGGTTGCCGGAATTCCGATCTCTTCATAACCATCATTTTCTTCTTGCTCAGATCGAAAACCGACCATTGCACTACAAAAAACAGGTCCTTTTTCAGCTCGCTTTCCAACTGTACAAGATCAATAAACACCTGATATCTGACCGGAACGTCCATATCCCAGGGGAACAACTCAAATGCTGCCCCGGGAAGCATAACGATAAGATTGTCCCTGATCAGGCGCCCCAGGGCAAAATCAAGCGGTTCCCCCCATCGGTCAAACTGGGCAAAGGTAAGCATATTATTTTTGTCCCGGGTCACAATCTGCGGGCGGTTTAGATATTCGGGGATCTTGACCGGCCCGATACCGATGATCATACCGGAGGTAATCTTGAATTTTCCAACCTCCTGATCTTTATCTATTGCCTGCAGCATATAAAACCGCGGCGTGGGGCTGTTCGGAACAGATATACATCCGCTCAGAGCCAAAAAGAAGATCAAGCAGGATAAAACCCTGCAATATACAAAAAAACTGGCCTGTTTCATTTTACTCTCCTTTAGGAATTTGTTTTCCTTTTAAGAACGCCTCGGGATGTTGCTCCATATATTCAGCGAGCAGACGCACGGAGCGCGCTGCCTGGGTCAGCTCCCGGAGTGCATTCTTAAACCCGTAAAAGCCTTCATTTACCAATTTGTTAATTCCGGAGGCGGCAGCCTCCAGGTCATCCGAAATATCTTTAATAGGGATCTCCTGCATAACCTCAAAAATATCCGGCGATATGGGAAGTGCCGGTATTTCGGGGTATTCCTTTACCAGCCCGTGCAGCGTTGCCGGCTTACCCGGATAAAAATCAAGCGAAAGCATGAGTTGACCGGTGATAAAATTTTGTATTTCCAACCGCGCGCGCAGGCCTTTCTGGATCAAGAAATTATAATCGGAAGCCCCTAACTTCTCAGGGACACCCTTCACGCGGCCCAATTCAACCTCAATAATTACGGGGATAAGCACATCTTTAGTCTTAGGGTCATAAACCAGGCTGATCTTATGCACAGTACCTATCTTAACCCCCCGGAAAATAACCGGGGCCCCTTCGGAAAGCCCCTTAACCGAACCGTCGAAGAATAAGACATACTTATCCGTATTCTTAAACAATGCCCCTGAGCCAAAAGCCACTATGCCTATTACCAACAATACTATTGCCCCTACCACAAATAAACCAATCGCTGTTTTACTGGCCTTTTTCCCCATATTTAAACTCCTTGCTTCTTTCCCCTGGTTAGAAACTGAATAACCCTTGGGTCCTTAGATTTAGCTAATAAATCCCTGGGGTCGCCTGCGGCAATAATAGTCTTACTTTCCTCGTCAAGAAATACCGCATTGTTACCCACGGCAAAAATACTGGCAAGCTCATGCGTAACCACCACGATCGTTGCCCCCAGCGTATCCTTAAGCTGAAGAATCAAATCATCAAGCATCCTGGCGCTGGACGGATCAAGCCCGGATGATGGCTCATCAAAAAAGATAATAGCCGGATCAAGCGCGATTGCCCGCGCAAGGCCGGCCCTTTTACGCATGCCCCCGCTTATTTCCGCGGGATAAAAATCCTCATATCCTCCCAACCCCACCAGGGCAAGCTTTAATGCCACCATCTCTCTTATCTGCCTAACAGATAAATTTGAATACAACTGCAGGGGAAGCGCAACATTATCCCTCAAAGTCAGGGAACTCCACAATGCCCCCCCCTGATAAAGAACCCCGAAACGCCGCATCATAGCCTGCTGTTCTATTTCATCCGCATCCCAGAAGTTTACGCCGCTGTATAAAACCTCGCCCCTATTAGGCTGCTTAAGGCCGATAAGGACTTTAAGCAGGGTGCTTTTACCGCATCCGCTTCCCCCCATAACAATAAAAATATCGCCTTTTCTTACGCTAAAGTTCAGGTCGCGCATCACCAGATAATTATCATAGCTCAAATAGAGGTTGCGCACTTCAATAACCGGCTGCAAGGATGTTTCCATCGGCTATACCCCCAGGACCTGACAGATAAAAGTAATGACGGCAGTGGCAATCACGATACCGGTGATCGATAAAACCACTGCCGAAGTTGTTGCCTCTCCTACCGCGGCGGCATTTCTTTCGCATTTCATCCCGCGGAAGCATCCGGCTACCGCAATAATCACGCCGAAAACAAGACTATGAATAAGCCCCACCCAGAGGTTACTAAGCCTTACCGCATCTCTGGTATGATTGAGATATTCTACGGGATTAATATTAAGCACGCTTATGCTGATAATAAAACCGCCCAGGATCCCCATCAGGTCCGCATAGATGGTTAAAAGGGGCATCATAATGATTAACGCCATAACCCGCGGCATGACCAGATACTCAACCGGATTAACCCCTAAGGTTTTAAACGCATCAATCTCCTCGTTTGTCTGCATAAGGCCCAGCTCGGCGGCAAAAGAAGCGCCGGTACGGCCGGAAACAAGCACGCCGGTCATCACTGCCCCCATTACCCGGACCATAGCGATACCTACGATATCGGCGATAAAAATCTGCGCCCCGAACATTTTAAGCTGTATCACGCCGACAAAAGCAAGGATCATGCCTACCAACGCACTGATCAAAGACACAAGGAACAAGGCATTCGCTCCGCATTTCTGCACAATCAATATGAAATCAACTCTGGAAAAATAGGCCTTACCCATGATTAGCCGGCCGAAGGAATAGGTAATCTCCCCTAGGAAATCTAAGAGCAAACGTAGGCCTCTGCCAACCTTGATGGCCTCTTCTCCTGCCCTGTCAAAAAATGGCTCAGGTGCCTGCCGGTGCGGAATAATCTTTTCATGCACGGTTTGAGCCAACGCAAGTAGCTTTTGTACCCCTTGCGGAAGACCTTCGCGCACAATTCGGATATTCCTGACTTCGCATTCCCTGGCCAGCGCAAGCAAAAAAGAAACCAGTCCGCTGTCCCAACGGCTCAATCCCGAAGCATCAAAGGTAATCTGTGTGATATCTGGATGATTGGTGAGCTGAGAGGTAATTTCGTCTTCCGCAGGGAGACCGCAGACAATCTGCCAGTTCCCGCTTATTTTAACGTGCAGTGTTTTGGGGCTAGAATAATCAAATGTAAGTTTTTCCGGTTTCACCTAAAGAAGTTACCTCGGGAATCTGGGCATTTCTTATATATTGCTTCTTCTAAAATACCGCATGAATTATTGTAGCGTCATCCGACGTTTATAGCAAGATTAAATTACGCTAAACAAAATTATACATTAGTACCTGCCAGATAAGAAACTGCCTTCTTCCAACCCCCGCTTCTTGCCATCTCCTCTCTTGACAATGCCCCTATTGTATCTTATTATATTCAACATATGAAAAAAATTCTTCTATCAATGCTCATCTGGTTAGTCGGCTCAGCACTCATCATCGTCCTATACTTGGCGATGCTATTATTCACTATTCTTTTTTATCCCTTCGACAGAAAACGTGCCATTGCGCATATGCAATGTTTCTGGTGGTCAGACGCAGTAATCACGCTCAACCCTTACTGGAAACTCCAGATAAACGGCATAAACAATATCGATAAAAACCGCACGTATATAATAATAGCCAACCACCAAAGCCTGGCTGATATAGTACTTGCATATCAGACAAAAATACAATTTAAGTGGGTGGCCAAAGAAAGTTTATTTAAAATACCTTTTGTCGGCTGGTCAATGTCGCTGGCCAAGCATATAAAACTCCAGAGGGGTAATTTAGGCAGCATAAAGAAGGTTTACCGGGAAGCAGCCCGGTGGTTACGTAGCGGCGTATCAGTCCTCTTCTTCCCGGAAGGGACAAGAAGCGAAACAGCTGAAATGGGCGATTTTCACAACGGCGCCTTCAAGCTTGCCATAAAGGAACACGTACCGATATTACCCATACTCTTTGAAGGCACCGGCACAGCGATACCCCGGGGCAGCTGGATATTCACCACGAAAACATCCGCTAAACTAAATATTCTGCCAGCCATAGAAACAGCCGATTTTAAGCCATCGGACTTTGCTAAACTTAAGGACTTAGCACGCTCTGTTTTAGATAAAAAGAATGAAGCATTACGCTAGAGGAATGCTCTATAACGGCATCAAAAAAAGGAGAGAAGGTGATAAAAAATATCATAGCCGGTTTATTCTTTTTGTTCATCGTTAACCAATCTGCGGAAGGAGCCTTCGCCATGGATAATAACACTGTGGTCTTTGAGACAAATCAGGGAATGATTGAGTTCAGGCTCATGCCTGAAGTTGCCCCTAAGGCATGCGAAAACTTTACTAAGTTAGTGGAAAAAGGATATTATAACGGTCTAATCTTCCACAGGGTAATAAAGAATTTTATGATCCAGGGAGGAGACCCCACCGGCACAGGCACAGGCGGAAATTCAATCTGGGGTGAATCATTTAGAGATGAAGTCAGCCCGGATGCTAAATTTGATAAACCCGGGCTTCTGGCGATGGCCAATGCCGGCCCTAATACAAACGGAAGCCAATTTTTTATTACTACGGCTAAAGCCCCCTGGTTAAATATGCGCCATACAATCTTTGGCGAGGTTATCTCAGGATATGAAGTTGTACAAAGGATTGAAGATACGCAAACTGATGCCTCCGATAGACCCAGGGGCGAACAAAAAATTATAAAGGCATATTTAAAAAAGGGCTCGCAATGATTATGAATGTTCAAAAAAGAAAAAAAGAAACCCCGAGAAAAGGCATTGACTGTGTCAAATGCAGAAACCAGGCGGATTGCTGCAGGTTCGGGGCATGGATAGACTTAGAAGAAGCTAAGAAAATAATATCTCTTGGGATAAAAGGGGATTTCTTTCATCTAGAGAAAGACGAAGATTTTCCTTCCGGATACAGGGTTGGCACCAGCTATGAAGATAATCCGTGTTCTTTTCTAGATTCCGATGGTCTATGCTCAATCCATAAAGTTGATTATAATCTTAAACCGAACACCTGCAAAGATTTCCCTTATGAAAATCATAAGATCTCTGAATTTGCCGATGTGCTCTGTACCTTGTATAAATCGAAAATAAAAAATAAGAGAAAAAAGTAATCCCGATTCCTATTTTAAACTCTTGCGGAACTTCAGGGTGCTTAAAGTAATAACTACTAAGCCCATGATGAAGAGCGGAACAAGTTGGGTCCAAAGGATCTCAATTCCCACCCCTTTTAAGAAGATACTCCGGATAACCACCAGAAAATAGCGCAGAGGATTGAAAAAAGTAAACCACTGGATAACCTTGGGCATATTGGCAATCGGATAAGCAAATCCGGACAGCAGGACGGTGGGCATATAAAAAAGGAAGACCGACATCATCGCCTCCTGCTGGGTTGAGGATATCGTGGAAATAAACAGGCCTATTCCTAAGGTGGTGAATAAATACACACAGGTGGAAAATAGCAATAAAAACAGGTTCCCCCTTAGTGGTATGTGAAACCAGAGTACTCCCAGTATGGTAATCAGGGTAATCTGCACAAGCGCGATTACGCCGAAAGGAAGAAGCTTGCCCACAATGAGTTCAAGCGGCTCCAGAGGGCTGACAGTCAACTGCTCCATTGTGCCAATCTCCTTCTCTTTTACTATAGCCATGGCAGTCAGCAAAAGGGACATCATGGTTACGATGGTGGCGATTACCCCCGGCAGATAATAGTCCCTGGAGATAAGGTTACCGTTAAACCAGGCGCGGTCCCTTAATTCTATGCTTGGCATACTCTTTACCTGGCCGCTTGCTTCAGCCTCTTTCTGCATCAGGTCATACTGGTATTGATTTACAATCGTATTGGCATACCCCATAACAATCATGGCTGTATTTGAGTCTGTGCCGTCAAAAGCCAGCTGGATATCCGCGTCTTTCCCGGCGTAAATGTTGCGGCTGAAACCGCGGTCAATACGAATAACCACGCTCACCTGCCCCCTATCGAGAACCCTGTTCTGTTCTTTATCGCTATAGATATAATGCTCGGGGACGAAATATTTAGAATAGGTAAATCTGCGCAGTAATTCGCGGCTCTCCTTGGTATTATCACGGTCGTAAATAGCTGTGGGGACATAGTTGATGTCTTTATTTGCGGCGTAACCAAAGAGGATAATCTGAATAAGCGGAGATATGAAAATAACCGTTTTCATACGCGGGTCGCGGAAGATCTGTTTGAATTCCTTTATCAGTATAGCCCTTGCCCGCTCAAACACTGGACACCTCGATTTTTCATTTAGCGCAAGACCCCGCAAAACGTGATATCTACGCTACCTTTTTCCTGAATCTTCTTATCGCAAGGCCTAACATTACAAAAGCAAACAATAGCAGGAAAACCGCCTCGTCCCACATGGAACTTATCCCGCCTCCTTTTAAAAATAATTCCCTTAATATAACTATATAATAACGCGCCGGGATTATATAAGTGAATGCCTGGACAACCTTCGGCATATTAAAAATCGGATAGATGAACCCGGATAAAAGCAAAGTCGGTATAAGCGTAGTCAGGCTTGCCAACTGGCTAGCCATTAATTGCGTCCGGGCAACTACAGAAATATAAATGCCCTGCGATAAAGCCCCGGTTAAAAAAAACGCGCTTAAAAGAACAAATAGAATATAGCTACCCCTGAAGGGAACGCCGAACAAAAACCTGGCCATAATCATTCCCACCGTAAGGTCAAAGAACCCGATGGCAAAATAGGGTATAAACTTGCCGATGACCAATTCCGGGGCTTTCACGGGGGTAGAAATCAACTGTTCCATCGTGCCCCTCTCCCATTCCCGGGCGATGCAAATGGAAGTAAGCAATGCCGCGATAATCATAATAATCATCGCGATAACCCCGGGGACAATAAACCACGTGCTGGTCAGGCCCATGTTGAACCAGATCCTGGAACGGGCTTCCAGTGATTTGACCGGCTTAAGACCGTACTGGGCAAACGTACTGGTTAAAAGGTCCACATTATATTTAGAAACGACCGTCCGTACATAACCCATGGCTATAGTCGCAGTATTGGCATCGCTTCCGTCTACCAGAAGCTGCAGGGGCGTACTCTTCCCGGATTTAATATAATGAGAGAAGTCTTTAGGAATAATCAAGGCCATCATTACCTCGCCGCTGTTAATCATATGCTCTATATCATGATAGTTATCTGTGTAGGCAACTATTTTAAAGTACCTGGAGTTTTTAAAATTGAGCAGGAAATCGCGGGCAAACTCTGAAGATGCATCCTGATTCCAAACCACAGTACGCACATTATCAATATCCAGGGAAAGCCCATAGCCGAAAATCAAAAGTAAAAATACCGGGATCGCCAAGGCCAAAGCCAGCGAGCGCGGATCGCGCTTGATCTGGATGAATTCCTTCCAGGCTATTGCCTTAATTCTTTTTAGATTCTGTCTGATCATAATTTTCTATAGCAGAAACGAATACGTCTTCCAGGGAAGGAAGAATCTTATCCACGCTAAACTCTCCTGCCTTCTCTTTCTGGAGGAACGCCTTTATCGCAGGTATAGCCTTGGAACTATCGTAGACAACAGTATGGATATTGGCCCCGAAGAGCGCTGCTTCCTTGACGCCTTCTATTCTACTGATTTTATCCAGCCAGTCCTGGGAATTAGACAAGGCGATCTCAAGTACCTCGTTCTTCATACACTTTGTCTTCATCTCCTGGGGGCTACCTTCAGCGATAATTGTGCCGTGATAGATTAAAACCATGCGGTTACAATTCTCTGCCTCATCCATATAATGCGTAGTAACAAAGATAGTTACGCCGTCAGCAGCCAATTTCTTAATAATACCCCAGAAATTAGCGCGAGTTATTGGGTCAACCCCTGAGGTCGGCTCATCAAGAAATATGATCTTTGGTTTATGGATAAGCGCGCACCCCAGGGCAAGACGCTGCTTCCAGCCGCCGGCCAATGTAGCGGTAAGGTTTGCCTCCATTCCCTCTAACCCAGCGGTCCGGATGGTTGCCTGAAAACGCTCTTTTTTTTCCTGCCTGGGGATTTTGTATATGCCGCTGTAGAAATTAATATTCTCCTCTATGGTCAAATCATTATAAAGAGAGAATTTCTGCGACATATAGCCGATATGCTCTTTGATTTTATGCTGCTCTTTGATGATATCATAGCCCCCCACCATCCCCTTGCCTGAGGTAGGAGTAATAATCCCGCAGAGCATCCTGATAGTGGTAGATTTTCCCGCGCCGTTAGGACCTAAGAATCCGAAGATCTCTCCTTCCTGAACTTGGAAATTAATCCGGTTGACCGCGGTAAAATCGCCGAATCTTTTCTCTAGATTCTGAACGCTTACGGCAGTATTATTTGGGCTGCTGTCGTTCATATTCTTCAATTATAAAGATAAAGGCCTCTTCCAGGGTCTTAACATTACACTCTTTTTTGATGTTATCGGGTGAATCGCAGCGCAAAAGCTTGCCCTTATGCATCAAGCCGACCCTGCGGCAACGCTCGGCTTCGTCAAGATAACAGGTAGAACAGAATATGGTAACCTTCTCTTTAAGCAGGTCATAAAGTATGTTCCAGAAATCTCTTCTGGAAACCGGGTCAACCCCGTTAGTGGGCTCATCGAGAAATAAAACCTTAGGGGTATGAATCAAGGCGCAGGCCAGCCCTAATTTCTGCTTCATGCCCCCCGAGAGCTTACCGGCAAGACGCTGCTTAAAAGGCAGGAGCCCGGAGAAACCAAGCAGGTGATCAATAGCCTCTTCGCGTTTGTCTTTGGCAACGCCGTAAACATCGGCGTAAAAATGTATATTCTCTATTACAGTTAACTCCTCATAAAGCCCGAAACGCTGAGACATATAAGCAATGTATTCTTTCAACGGCTCGGCCTCCTTTACGGTATGCTTATTGTAAACCCATGCTTCACCGGAGGTAGGGTCTAGGATCCCGGTCAAAAGCCGCATGGTGGTGCTTTTTCCTGCGCCGTCCGGTCCGACTAAACCGAAAATCTCCCCTTCCTCGACCTGAAGGTTAAGCCGGTTGAGCGCGGTCAATGTCCCGAATTTACGGGTGAGGTCTTCCGTCTTTATGGTAACCATGTAAGATTATTTGATTATTATATACGCGTCCGCAGGCATACCAGGCTTTAAGTCCAGGCTTGAATTATCGACTCTGACTTTTATCCTGTAGACATACTTTACTCTTTCTTCGGTAGTCTGGATATATTTGGGAGTGAATTCCGTCTGACTGGATATAAATGAAACCCAACCGTCATACTTCTTGCCGCGATAAGTGTCTGTTTCCACGTAAGCCTTCTGTCCCAATTTAACTTTGCCCAAATCGGTTTCGTTTATATAGGCAGTGACCCATAAGTCATCAAGGTTTACGGCAGTAAAAACCGGTGCGCCCGCCTGCACGACTTCCCCGGGCAAAGCGCTCTTTACCAGTATGTAGCCGTCAAGGGGGCTGGCTAAATCCGCCCAGCCTAATTTTGTATTGGCTAACTCTAAGGATGCCCGCAGTTTCTTGATATTAGCCGAGTCAGTATCCATCCTGGTCTTTGCCATATCGCGCTTTTGAGCTGAAATTGCCCCCGCCTTCAGAAGGTTCTCAGCCCTTATATAATCATCGTAATCGAGTTTATATTCGTATTCCGCAAACTTAAGCGACGCCTCTGCCTCAGCCTTGATTTTACTCAGCTCATCTTTATTCAGCCTGGCGACAATATCGTCTTTCTTTACAACCTTGCCCTCATCGCTCAGGAGCTCCTCAATCTGACCCCCCACCCTGAAAGATATGCGCACGTCATCCCCTTCAATATTGCCCGAGACCTTAATAACTTTTCCGTTGGCACTCCTCTCTTTTAATATAAAGGCGGCTGCCGCAGAGACCGCAATAATTAATATCCCGAACATAATTATAAATTTTGCTTTCTTTTTCATTTCTCCTCCTCCACAAAGCCCTTGCCCATAACTCTATCCAGTCTTGCCCTTGCCATGATATAGTCGTAAATGCCTTCGGCAAGGTTCTTTTCTACCCTCGCCAAAGAAACCTGCGCATCCAGGACATCCAGATTTATGCCTACGCCGTTATTATAACGGACATAAGAAATCTCCAGGGCCTCTTTTGCATCCTGCAGGTTGTCTTCCTGTGATCTTATGACCGCAGCTGCCTCTTCTAAGTCAAGGCATGCCTGCCTTACGTCAACCGCTACCTGGTCCGCCAGATTATCTTTTCCTATAACCGCCTGTATGTATTTTGCTTTAGCCGCATCCACCTTTGCCTTCGTGGAGAATCCGTCAAATATTGGCATGCGCACGGAAAAACCTGCATTCCAATTACTATGCTTATTATTAAACATATTGCCCGGATTACTAGATTGATATGAATATTCCGCGTTTGTTCCTATCTGAGGAAGCCACCCTGCCCTGGCGTATTTAACCGCCCATTTACTGATATCTATCCCCAAAGACTTTAGGACCATCTCCGGTTCGTTCAAATAGGCCTCTTTCAGAAAATCTTCTTCCCTTATTTCAAACGGCCCATAAATCAATTTATCATTTATAATTATCTTATCGCTTACTTTCAAACCAAGCAATTTATTCATTTCCGCAATAATTAAATCTATGGAATTCTGCGCATTTATTAACTGCGGCATGAGCAAAGATACCTGCACCTTCGACTGTAAGACATCAAATTTTGAAGAAGTCCCCTGCTTAAAATTGCTTTTTACTTCTTCGTAATGGCTTTCTGCCTGCCCCAGCAGGTCTTCTGCGATACGCTTTGTTTCGTAGGCAAGCAACAGGCCGTAATAAAGCCTCTTTGCTTCAAGCTCCACATTAAGCCTTGTAGCCCGCAGGGTTTCCGTTTGCTCCTTTAAGGCAAGTTGCGCCTGCCTTAGGGCAGCCAGATTTGCCCCGCCGTTATAAATAGTGTCGTTTACGCTTATGCCCATCATATTATTGTTTTTGAATCCGGAAAATATCCTGACATCCTTCTTGCCGCTGCCGCCTGAAGAATTTAACACTGCTCCATTACGGGTATAACCGGTATTAAAATCAACTTTCGGCAGAAATTCGCTTCTTGCACTTAATATATCAGCGCCGGATATCTTAAGCCCATACTCCTGTATCCGGATATCCTTATTATTCTTGAATGCAATCTTGATCGCATCCTTTAGCGAGGAAAGTGCCAATGTTTCTTCCTTATTCTCTTCGCATAAACCGTTAACGTGGCCCATTAAGAGGATACTAAAAAAAGCTATAATAACCGCGGAGTTGGTCATCTTCTGAACAATTCTCTTGAATTCATCATAGAAGGGATAACTCTTGTTCGCCCTGAAAAACCTGGCGTTTGCCTTATAATTACTCTGTAAGACCCCCTCTTTTTGCAAGTTATAAAGGGTCCTCTGAAAAACCCCCGGTTTTTTCTTCAGAATCCTGCCGAGCTCCTGGATATAAAATTGCTGCTCCGGATTAGAATAAAAAACTTTTAAGAGCCTAAGGGTATTTTTTGAAAACTGCATCATCTGCCTCTATAAGTATATTCACTTAGCATACAAATATATATGTTTTACATATAATTATATGTTTATTGCATATACTTTGTCAAGCTATTTCTTCAGGTTATGCGCCCGTAAACAAAAAATACTTGTAAATCCTTTCTTAAAAAAGTATAATGTGATTAAATTTAAACAGGAGGAACGGATGAAAAAAATAGTAAAGATATGTGTTTTTCTCCCATTCTTTGTTTTTGGGCTTGGTAGTATTTCATATCCAGTAACAATAGGTGTCGGGGAATTAGTCGATAATTTCCAGAAGGCGACCGACTTGCAAAGAACCCAGATAGTAAAAGATAATTTAGGTAAAGAAATTTCCGGTAACGGCACGGTCAGTAATGTAGGAGAATACGATTTCTTTGATACGGTAAACGACCTGCGGGGTACCTACTATCAGATGAGCACGGAACAACAGAAAACAAAAAACAATGTTCCGTATCAACTAATATTTTTATTTAAAGACAAGGATAAAGTAAAGGATACTGATAAGGGGCAGATTGTTCAAAAGGAAGGCAAGATAATAAAGATAACCGACGAACGCCTGCAGATTTCGGTATGGCTCTTTTGCGGTGAATTAACCGAAAACGATAAAGCGCTGTTTAAGCAAAACTGATATTCTATTGTATCCCCGCAGTTAATTTGAATATTCTGCAAGAAACATATCTCTTTAGGAATATTCCGCTTTAAATCTTATAAAATATAGGCGCGCGGGAAAAACGAATGCCGATATATCTATCCTGTTTAGGATTATTACGGCGTTTTCCGGACTATCCTCTTTTTAATCAAATACCCTATAGTTTTAAAGATCCCAAATCTTACAAGCGCTAAATATAGAGAATAGAAACCTATTGGCGGGGCTAAAAACAAGCACGGGATGAGAGCGTCGCTATTTAAATTGGACTGCAGATTCTTTGTATTTATATAGACAGACCAGGCGGCATAAATAACTGCGAATATGAGTATTTCCCCGAATATCCTTCTTAATAATTTGATACTGCGCGCGACTTAAATCACCCCTTGTTTAATTCTATCAATTAACCTGACGGCATCAAGCTATGATAAGGAATAACCCATCCTCATCCCAGCACCCACCTTCAATTGACACATCGATACCCGAAACTGTATCTGATGTTATTTATAAGCCTGCATTGTTTCAATAACCCGCTGGCTTACGCCCTGTTTCTTTAGATAGTCGATATCGTCTGCGGTTAAAGAGTATTTTGGGTTTGCGGCCTTGATTTTAGATATAATCTCATCGCTTGATACGCCTTTCTTAGTCAAATCAACTATCTGTTGCATGCTAAGCTGCGCTGAGGTTTGAGTTTGAGCATCCTGGGTCGGCTTCTTAATCTGTGCCCCGACTGCCGCTCCGCCGATTGCCCCTACTGCCCCTCCTATCAAAGCGCCTTCTACGCCATGGCCGCCCTGATGCCCGATGACACCGCCTGCGACCGCGCCAACTACGCTTCCAATGCCCGCCCCTTCAGCTACCCTTGTCTTATTAGACTGGCAGCCTGCCAGAGCAAATACAAACACCAAAGTAACGAATAAATAAAGATATCTTTTCATTTAAATGCCTCCTTTCCTAATTTTTGATAATAATTATACCCACAACAACCTCCCATATCAAGAATATTTATAGGCCTGTGCCGGCCCTGGCCTCAGCTTCAGCCCGAAGCCCGATCCGCGCCCCTTCTCCCTGGCTTCTGCCCGCGCCCCTTACGCTCATCAATTTCTAATCGTAATTGCTTATTGATTATATTAGAAACCATCTCGGATATTGTAAGTTTTTCTTTCTCCTTACGGATTTTATATAGGACCATACCGAAAATAACCAGGGAAAGATTGATAAATCCTATAAAAAGGAAGGTGTCCCTTAAATTTTTATTAATCGGGTTTGCGATAACGCTATACTCCATTGCCGCGATGATAGAACCTTTAGTCTTGCCGATACGGATAGGGGCAAATGCTACTAATGTCTTTGCGATCTTAGGATCAGCGTCTTCAGAAAAAAAATCTAATATATCCGATCCTTCTTGACCATTTCTGATTTTTCGCATTATTGCATTTAATTTTAACCAATCGGGTCCGGATATCCTTCCTTTCGCAAGTGTCAGGATATTCTTCCCAACATAAGCTGGGCAAGGATGGCTTATTATTTCTGCATTATTATCTATTATAAACACATAAACTCTTTCTAAATCATTGATGTGCTTGACCAGGCTGTTTATCTGAGGAACAGAAATCTTGGTATCATCAATATATCTTTCAATGCTTTGCGCTTCAGATAAAGCCGTTATCAATAGCTGGGTCTGGACTTGACGGGTAATCGCTTTCTCAAAATCGTTATGGTTTAACCAGGCCAGATATCCTATCGCACATAAGATAACGACCAGGGCAAAGCAAGTCAACATGATTCTATATTTACTTATTACCTTGCGAAACAATAAAACAAGTATTTTATTCATATGTCGAATAATAATATGGGGTTAATGCCTCGAACTCCGCGGCGCAAGTATCAACCAACTTATAATCTGGTTTGACCCCTAAACACATGCGCCATTTTCTTATCGCATCTTCGCTCTGGTTTAATAAACGGGCGAGTTGCAAATCCGAGAACCCGGATTCTTTTGCTTCTTTAAGCAAATCGACTGAGCTCTTACTATGATTTAATCTCAATTCTGACTTAATCCGCTCTTCCAATATTACAATCTGTCTGATATTCTCCAGAAACCAGGGATCAATTTGAGTTAACTTATTAATCTCATCTATACTATAGCCCTTCTTGAACCCCTCTTTTATATAAAGCACTCTTAAGGCATTGGGGGCCTTTAAATTCTTCCTTAATTCATCTTCATCCGGAGGATATTTTAAATCGTCCAGACCGGCAAGGCCTATTTCCAACGAACGCAGCGCCTTCTGCAGGGCCTCCTTGAATGTCCTGCCTATGGCCATTACCTCGCCTACGGATTTCATGGAAACGGTCAATATGGGGTCCGCCGATGCGAATTTCTCGAAGGTAAAACGCGGAATTTTCACTACGCAGTAATCAATTGTCGGCTCAAAACAGGCAGGCGTCTTTTTAGTAATGTCGTTGGTAATCTCATCTAATGTATAACCCACGGCTAATTTTGCAGCAATCTTGGCAATAGGGAAGCCCGTTGCCTTGGAGGCCAAAGCAGAGCTCCGGGAAACCCGGGGATTCATTTCAATAATAACCATTCTGCCCGTCTCAGGATGCACCGCGAACTGAATATTAGAACCTCCTGTTTCCACTCCGATTTCTCTGATACAGGCAAGAGCGGCATCCCTCATCTTCTGATATTCTTTATCCGTCAGAGTCTGGACAGGAGCGACTGTAATGCTATCCCCCGTATGTATACCCATCGGATCAAGGTTTTCGACAGAGCATACGATTATCACGTTATCTTTGAGGTCGCGCATTACCTCCAGCTCAAATTCTTTCCATCCGGCCACCGACTCCTCGACTAAGATTTCATTAATCATGCTTGACTCAAGCCCGTGTTTAGCCTGTTCCTTGAAATCATCCATATTGTATGCGATGCTTCCACCGGTACCGCCTAAAGTAAAGCTTGGCCTGATGACTACCGGCAAGCCGATCCTATCAGCAGCCTCTACGGCTTCGGATAAACTATAAGCCTTATCGCTCCTGGGCATATCTATGCCGATCCTGGCCATGGATTTTTTGAACAACCTTCTATCTTCGCCCTTTCTTATCGCCCGGATATCAGCGCCTATAGTCTCAACTTTATATCTTCTGAGTACCCCCATTTTCTCCAGGGCCACGGTTGCATTTAAAGCAGTCTGGCCGCCTAGGGTAGGCAAAAGCGCATCAGGCCTCTCCCTGGCAATAATCCTGGCAATAATCTCAGGGGTTATCGGCTCGATGTATGTCTTGTCAGCTGTTTCAGGATCCGTCATAATAGTAGCTGGATTAGAATTGATTAAGATCACCCCGAACCCCTCCTGCTTTAAAACCTTACAGGCCTGGGTTCCGGAATAATCGAATTCGCAGGCCTGACCGATGACGATCGGCCCGGAGCCGATGACCAGTATCTTTTTAATATCTTTTCTTTTTGGCACGTGACTTCTCCATTAATTTTGCAAAACTGGCAAACAAATATTGCGCATCATGCGGCCCCGGAGAAGACTCAGGATGAAACTGAACGGAGAATACCGGCAGCTCCCTATGCCGCATGCCTTCAAGCGTTTGGTCGTTTAAATTAATATGGGTTACTTCTATATCTTTCTTGGCCAAAGATTCTATGTCTACGCAGAAACCGTGATTCTGGACAGTTACGTAAACCCTGCCTGTCCTTAAGTCTTTAACCGGGTGGTTGGCTCCGTGGTGGCCAAATTTAAGCTTATAAGTTCTTCCTCCCAGGGCAAGCCCCAGCATTTGATGTCCAAGACATATCCCGAATATAGGCAATCTCCCGATCAGGCCCCTGACAGTATCAATCACATAGTATACCGCAGCCGGGTCTCCAGGGCCATTAGAAAGTAAGACGCCATCGGGCTTCATATCTAGGATTTCTTCCGTTGTAGTATTCGCCGGCACAACTATAGCCTGGCATCCGTTATTCAGAAGTTCCCTTAAAATGTTGCACTTGATGCCGCAATCTAAGACTACGACTTTATATTTGGCTTTCTCTATCTTGGCCCAGACATATTTCTTACGGCAGGTAACATCTTTCACCAAATCTCTGCCTACTAAACCCAAAGAATTTCCTGCTTTCTCTATCAGGCTCTTTTCGTCCAAATCCAGGGTAGATAACACTGCCTTCATCGCGCCTGCCTTGCGTATGTGCAGAGTCAACCGCCTTGTATCTATGCCTTCGATACCCGGGATACCAATCTCCCTTAAATAATTAGTCAATGTTTTGTGCGAACGCCAATTACTGGAAATTTTGCTGCATTCTCTCACCACAAAACCCTCCACAAACGACTTATACGACTCTGCATCTTCGGCATTAACTCCGTAATTGCCTATTAAAGGATAAGTCATAGAAACAAGCTGGCCTTTATAAGAAGGATCGGTGAGAATCTCCTGATAACCGGTCATACTGGTGTTAAATACCAACTCCCCGTATTTTTCTCCGGTAGCACCAAAAGATTTCCCCCTGAATATAGTCCCGTCTTCTAAGGCTAATATAGCGTCCATATTTTTGGTCAAGGTTTTACCTATCTCCTTTCTCTTCTTGCCTTCTTTAATGCCGCATTAATAAATTCTCTAAACAAGGGGTGGGATCTATCCGGTTTAGACTTAAACTCAGGATGAAACTGTACGGCGATAAAATATGGGTGCTCTTTAATTTCGATTATCTCAACCAATTTCTTCTTCGGATAAATCCCCGAGAAGACCATGCCCATCCTCTCAAACAATCTTTTATATTTATTGTTAAACTCATACCTGTGCCTGTGGCGTTCGTAAATCAGGTCTTTTGCATAAACTCTGCAGGCAAGGCTATTCTTCTTAATTCTGCAGGGGTATGCGCCTAAACGCATTGTACCTCCCAAATCCCCGATTCTTCTCTGCTCCTGCAGCAGGCTGATGACCGGATATTTTGTTCTCTTAAATTCCGATGAATTAGCGCCTTTTAAATTGCAGACCTCTCTTGCAAATTCGATTACGGCGCACTGCATACCCAGGCAAAGGCCTAAAAACGGTATTTTATTCTGGCGCGCGAACTTAATTGCCTTGATCTTCCCCTCGACCCCGCGGTAACCAAACCCCCCGGGGACAAGAATACCTGAAACATCTTTCAGGATATCTCCGATTCCTTTCTTCTCCAGCCCCTCGGAATCAATCCTCTTGATCTCTACCTTTGTATCGTTGTAGATACCGGCGTGGATGAGCGCCTCATATACAGACTTATAGGCGTCCTGCAACTCTATATATTTGCCGATTACGGCAACGGTTACTGTATTCTTAGGGGTAAGCACCCTGCCCACGACATCTTTCTCCCATTCCTTCAAATCTGAAAATTTACATATCAATTTAAAATGGCTCAGGATTATCTCATCCAAAATCTGTTTCTTAAAAACCAGAGGGACCTGATATATCGAGTCCATATCAGGAGATTCAATGACCGCCTCATTCTTAACATTGCAGAATAAAGAAATTTTATCCTTAACACTGTCAGACAACGGTTTTTCCGTCCGGCAAATCAACACGTCCGGGATGATGCCTATCTCGCGTAAAGTACCCACGCTATGCTGGGTAGGCTTTGTCTTTACCTCCCCCGATGCCTTGATATACGGCACAAGTGTCAAGTGGATATAAAGCACATTTTCATAGCCCATATCCAGCCTGAATTGCCTGGCCGCTTCCAAAAATGGCAGGCTTTCAATATCGCCTACTGTCCCGCCGATTTCAACAATGACTATATCAGCCCTGGAAACTACCTGGCATTTTCTAATCCTCTCTTTTATCGCATCTGTAATGTGCGGGATAACCTGGATGGTCTTGCCTAAATAATCGCCCTTTCTCTCCTTTAAGATTACACAATTATAAATTTGTCCGGTAGTAATGTTGCTGAATCTTGACGTGCGGGTATTGGTAAAGCGCTCATAATGCCCCAGGTCCAAGTCTGTTTCTGAGCCGTCCTCAGTAACATATACCTCTCCATGTTGGTAAGGATTCATCGTCCCGGGGTCAATATTTATATACGGATCCAGTTTCATCAACGCAACCTTCAGGCCCCGCGATTCAAGGATGTTGCCGATAGAGGCAGAGGCGATCCCCTTGCCTAAGCTCGAAATAACCCCGCCTGTTATAAAGATATACTTCGACATCTTAATAGCCCTCCAAAGTTATTTCTATTTTCCCTTTCATCCGGATATTCTTTTCTTAGATGAAAAACATATGACTTTTTGCGAGACCACGTCGGACATTATTCTTAAGGACCTGCCCCTAACATCATAGAGCCCGATAAGATATTCATACTTGGCAGACTCGGGTATAAGCCCTGCGAATAAATTATTTAACTGCGCAAACCACTCCTTGTTAAATACTACCTCTTTCTTGTCGGGGAACAACGCAACATAAAATATATCCGTTTCTACCAAGTCTTGAAAAAAATGCGTTCCGAAAGATAGCTCGGGCATAAGATTATCGGCCGGAAAAGAAACCTCTGCAAGGACCGATATATTGTTTATTTCCGCGAATTTAACCGGCACCCCTAAGGAAGGTGTCGTGGTGCCCCACCTCCCCGGGCCCATAAGAAGGACGGATAATTCCTCCTTGTTCTTTATGGTCTTATTGATCTTGCCTACCGTACGGGCAATTTCATACTTCTGCGATAACCCAAGCTTACTATACCCTTGCGGATCGACATAGATAATCCAATCGATCTTCTGCGAGATGTTGCCGCCAAGAAAATATCCATGCGAATCAAAAAGCACGTCTTTTCTTTTTAGATGGTCCGGCATATCAACCTTATGGCCTAACCCCCGTGTCTGTAAGGGCCTGCATTGTAACAGGTTTATTTTAAACGCATTGTCCCCGGTAAGATTTACCGTGAATTCTATCTCAACGGGATAATGGTAGCTTTTCTCAAGTATTTTTAATATCTTCTTAAACGAGGCTGCTAAGGCAGTGGCATCAAATATGTTATCCAGTGTCAATATCCATGCCTCTTTATCCCCTGCACCTCTTTCACGCATCAACTGGGTAGATTCATAATCTTTTACTGCTATACGGTCCAAATACTTATATGTTTTATCGGTTACAATCTTTGAGAAATTAACGGTGCTAAGCCTGTTTTCTTTTATGTCGATAAGGTCCACCTCGTGTTGCGAATATTTCCTTAGATCATCCTTCTCTGCATACGGCCTGCGTAAAGGATCATCAAGCGCAACCATTCTGGGGTAATCGCCTTCAACGCGATTGACCGCCCTTGTACCAAGCCCGAATACCAGCCTGAGCATCCCCGCCCCAGGATCCATATCTGCATTCCATACGTACGTATTATGGGATACGCCGACCCCCGCAAGATCGGGGAAGAAATAATGTTTGTGATGCGCCCCTGAAACCCGCTGGACCAGGAGCGCCATCTGTTCGTCTAATTTATCCAATCCCCGCTGCCTCCTGTATGCAAGGGCGTCTTCGTTCATTGTGCTTGCATAAATTCTTCTTACAGCCTCAGCAAATTGAATATATCTCTGTTCAGGGCTGCCCTGATTCGCTAAAAATATACTCTCGTATTTCCCGGCAAATGCGTTCCCAAAATCATCCTCCAGAAGAGAGCTGGAACGTATTATAATAGGAGAAGAGCCGAAATATTCTATGATCTGCTGAAATTGTTCCGTAACCTCTTCGGGAAATACGCCATAAAGCATTTTCTCTTTCAGGATCTTTGCAATATTGAAATAGCCCTCATCGGTCTTTTGCTGCATATGCATTTTCCACCACCGGTTATGCACTATATATGAATAGAATATATCCGAGCCTATATAAAATGAGTCATGAGGCTCATAAAGCTGTCGCCATTTAAGTGAACTATTCCCAGAAAGGATCTTCCTGGCTAGAAGCATGCCTACGGTTTTGCCGCCAATAAACCCGGTACCTATCAATCTGGACTTTATCTCTACAAGTTCCCCGAGTGAAAAATTGCGTATTGCCAGAGACAAGATCTTCTTGTTCCTTGTTATCATCAGGCCGCAGAGCTTCTCTACCATATCCTTTATTGGTTCTTTAGAGGCACCGTCTTTTATCATTTCTTCTGCCTCAATAAACAACCTGTCCCAGTAATCTAGGTTCCGCTTTGCATTCTCGGCCCCTTTCTTGCTGATGTATGAAAGTATTTTCACCGCATTAACACTGTCGGTTATTGGGATAAACTTATCATTCTTTCTTTGATGGGGCAAAAACATAGTAGGCGTATATCTGTTCCATACCTTCAAAGGGTGTATATATAAGCTGCCTTCACAATAATAGGCGTCTATAAGTACCTGCGTTGTTTCGCGTATACGGGCTATAGATTGAAAAGAGTGGTTATTACGCAGTAGCGAAAAGTAGGTAACGGTCTTAAGTTCATAAAGATACGGGCAGGTAACCATAAAGAAGTTCCCTATCATTAAATCGGTGGCCCACGCGGAAAGAAGTTCCGAGAGACAGTCAAAGACATAATATGCGTTTTCGCCTTCCTGTGTAATAATATTATCTACCTTTGTAGTAAAGTTCTCAAACCCGGCATAAGCATTAAGCTCATATCTCTTTATTGCTTTAGACGGCTTAAGCAACTCTCTGTGTGAAGCAAACCTCATATAGATTATTTTCTTATTTTCCTTCAACGCGTGCTGCACAAATGGCTTTACCAGGTCGATATAATCATTTATATTGTCTATCTGCCAGACTACATTATCCCCTGTCCTTAAGCCTGTAATTACGGCATCCAACCCCTTCATTCCAGTGCTTATCATTTTGTTATGCCCTCCCTATATAAACGACAGATTACTTTCACCCATCAGATACTTATCAATAAAATATGCCGAACGCCTTCCTTCCGAAATAGCCCAGACTACCAACGACTGTCCGCGCCTCATATCTCCCGCAGAAAACACTTTCTTAAGAGAGGTCATATAATCTTCGTTTGTCTTAACGTTGCCGCGACCGTCTAATTCAATATTAAGATCGGTGAGTAAACCGGTATGTTCAGGATGTAAAAATCCTACTGCAAGAATAACTATGTCCGCTTCGATCTCCAGCTCCCCCTGCGGCACTTCTTTTATAATAGGGCATGCGCTGCCTTTTGTTTCAATAAACTCCGCCTTTACGCAAGAAAGTTTCTTTACAAAACCCTTCTCTCCGATAAAGCCTTTCGTCAATACCGCCCAGTGGCGCTGGCCCCCCTCTTCATGAGAACTTGAATTCTTTAAAATAACGGGATATTTCGGCCAGGGATACTCATCAGTTCTACAGCCGGGAGGCTGAGGTAAAAGTTCAATCTGCACGACGCATCTTGCCCCTTGCCTATGCGCCGTCCCTACACAATCAGCCCCGGTATCCCCTCCGCCTATCACTACGACCTTCTTGCCTGCGGCATCAATCAGTGCATCCCTTCGGATCTTTTCACCGGATACGCGCCTGTTTGATTGCGTTAAATAATCCATCGCAAAATATATCCCTTTCAATTCTCTTCCCTCTATCTTAAGGTCTCTTGGGATACGACAACCCCCCGCCAGGCAAACCGCATCAAACTCATCCAGAAGCCTTTTGGCTGGATAATCTCTGCCGACATCTATGCCTGTCTTGAAAACAACCCCCTCTTTCTCCCAGATATCTATGCGCCTGTCGATAAGATGCTTTTCTAGCTTAAAATCGGGGATACCGTAGCGCAATATCCCTCCCGGCTTAGTATCCTTCTCAAAGACAGTTACACTATGGCCGGCCCGGTTAAGTTGCGCTGCACAGGATAAGCCTGCGGGCCCCGAACCGATAACAGCCACTTTTTTTCCTGTCTTATGCCTCAGGCGATTTGGCTTAATCAACCTGTTTTGGAAACCAAATTCTATAACCGCAAGTTCATTTTCACGGATAGTAACCGCATCATCGTTTAAGCCCAGGACACATGCATATTCGCATAATGCCGGGCATACTCTTGCTGTCACCTCAGGCAGGCTATTAGTAGCCTCCAATAACACAAGTGCCGCCTCCCACCTGCCCCGGGAAATATGCTCATTCCATTCAGGGATATAATTCCCTATGGGACATCCCCAATGGCAAAAAGATGTCGCGCAATCCATGCATCGCGAAGCTTGTTCCCGCGATTGTTCCTCGGGGCGCAATCGAGAAACATCTTTAAAATCATGCACCCGCTCACAGATTTCCCTGCGCTGGCCCTCTTGTCTGGCCAGCTTCAAGAAACCCCTCAAATCACCCATCTGAGCCCTCCGCCAAACCTAACTTCTCTTCTACCTTTGCCCCTTCTAAGATACGCTTATACTCTATCGGTATAACCTTGATGAAATTCTCAAGCCCCTCCTGCGTATCATCAATAATCCTTTTTGCCTTCCGGCTTTTTGTATATTTGAAGTGGTTGCGAAGCAAATTGTATATCTGCTCCTTATCTTCTTCCTCAATCCCTTCCAATTCAACCATATCCATATTGCATTTGTCTCTAAAGTCCTTACCCTCATCGTAAACATAGGCTATTCCGCCTGACATGCCAGCAGCAAAATTCCTCCCTGTATTCCCCAGGACAATAACCCTGCCGCCTGTCATATATTCACAACCATGGTCACCCAGGCCTTCCACGACAGCGTACAACCCGGAGTTCCTGATACAAAACCTTTCTCCGGCAACACCGCAAATATAGGCCTCTCCCGATATAGCCCCATAAAAAGCGGTATTGCCTATAATTATATTTTCATCGGGTTTATACTGCGCTCTTTTATCCGGATATATTATAACCTTGCCTCCTGAAATCCCTTTCCCTACATAATCGTTGGTCATCCCTTCCAGTTCAAAGGTGATCCCTTTCGCCAGGAATGCGCCGAAACTCTGTCCGGCAATCCCCTTGAACTTACAGATGACAGTATCCTCCAACAACACCCCATCGCCGCATCTCCTGCAAACCTCACCGCTCAACATTGCGCCTACGGCCCTATTGGTATTGTTGATATCAAGTGAGATCATGGACGGCTTATTCCCATTGAGCGTACCTTCGCACATCCTGATAAGGTCTCTATCAAGAACTGAAGCCAGGCCGCTATCTTGCTTTAAGTCACAGTATCTGCTGATATCCTCAGGGAGATCCGGCTTATAGAGAATTCTGGAATAATCTAAGCCCCTGGCCTTCGCAGGAATAATACCCCTGTTTACTTCAAGGAGGTCTGTCCTGCCTATCATTTCTCCTATTGTCCTGATGCCGAGCCCTGCCATGATCTGACGGAGCTCCTGAGCTACGAAATGGAAATAGCTTACTATATATTCCGCCCTCCCCTTAAACCTCTTTTGCAATATCTCATCCTGTGTTGCCACGCCGACGGAACAATTGTTAAGATGGCAATGCCTGAGCATAACGCAGCCGATTACCACAAGCACGGCTGAGCAAAAACCGTACTCTTCAGCCCCTAATAAAGCTGCAATCGCAACATCGCGTCCCGTGCGCATCTGTCCATCAGTTTGCAGGCGGACTCTTGAACGCAGATTATTAAGCATAAGCGTCTGGTGGGCTTCAGAAAGGCCTAATTCCCAGGGAAGCCCGGCGTATCTTATCGAGCTTTGCGGGGATGCCCCTGTCCCTCCGTCTCCTGCGGAAATAAGGATGGTATCGGCGTGACCCTTTGCCACACCCGCCGCAACCGTCCCCACCCCTGCCTCTGAAACAAGCTTTACGCTTATGCGCGCGTAAGGATTGGCATTTTTTAAATCAAAAATCAGCTGAGCAAGGTCTTCAATAGAATATATATCATGATGCGGCGGCGGCGATATTAAAGTAACGCCTGGAGTGGTGTACCTGGTCCGGGCAATTATTCCGCTTACCTTATGCCCTGGCAATTGTCCCCCTTCGCCCGGCTTTGCCCCCTGCGCAATCTTTATCTGTATCTCGTCCGCGTTAACCAGATAGTTTATAGTTACTCCGAATCTTCCGGAGGCAACCTGTTTTATGGCACTCCTTCTTGAATCTCGGTTAGGCAAAGTCACGAATCTATTAGGGTCCTCCCCGCCTTCGCCGGTATTGGATTTACCGCCTATCCTGTTCATAGCGATAGCAATTGTTTCGTGCGCGCAGCCGCTTATTGAGCCAAAACTCATAGCCCCAGTAACAAAGCGCTTCATAATATTCTCAACCGGCTCAACCTCATCGAGAGAAATCGGTTTTTCTGTCTTAAACTCAAGCAGGCTCCTTAAGGTTACGGGGTTGGCTGACTGGTCATTGATCATTTGCGCAAATTCTCTATATCTGCCGTAATCATTACGGGCTGCAGCATCCTGCAAAGCGGATATGCTTTCCGGATTCCAAAGATGGTATTCTCCGTCCTTTTTCCATTGATACACCCCGCCGCTTGCCAGATACGGTTTGTCTATATATCTTCCATAAGCCTCTCTGTGCCTTTCTATAGTCTCATCTGCTATTCCTTCAAGTCCGACGCCTGCGATCCGCGATACGGTACCGGTAAAATATTTATCTATAAGCTCATTATCTAACCCTAAAGCCTCGAATATCTGCGCGCCGCGATAACTCCTAAAAGTAGATATACCCATTTTTGATAATATTTTTAATATGCCGTCTGTTAACGCTTTATTGTAATTCTCAAGCGCCTTATTAAGATTTAAATTAATCCATTTCTCCTTTATGAGATATTCTATCGTTTCATAGGCAAGATACGGATTGACACAGTCAGCCCCGTAACCAAAAAGTAAAGCAAAATGATGCACCTCCCTTGGCTCTGCGCTTTCAATTATTAATGCTACCTGCGAACGTATTGTCTTTCTTACAAGATAATGATGGATAACGCTGGTGGCTAAGAGTGCGGGGAGACCGATATTATCTTTATCAACACCCCTGTCGCTCAATATTATAAAAGAATACCCCTTCTCAATGGCGTATTCTGCTTCAAAACAGATTCTTTCCAGGGTACGCATGAAGCCTTCTTTCCCGCTCCTGGAATCAAAAAAAGTGTATATTGTCTTGGTTTTAAAACCGTTTACGCTTATATCGCGTATCTTTCCAAGTTCATCATCCGTCAATATAGGATTCTTTACCCTGAGTTTATGGCTGTGTCCTGTAGTCTCCTCCAGGATATTCTTCTCAGGGCCTATAAAGCTTTCCAGGCTCATTACCAACTTCTCTCTTATGGAATCTATGGCCGGGTTAGTTACTTGCGCGAACAACTGCTTGAAATAATTGTAGAGAAGCTGCGGCCTTTTTGATAATACGGCATGGGGAGTATCATTACCCATAGAACCGACAGGTTCTTTCCCCTCTTGCGCCATGGGGGCTATGATTATTTTCAGGTCCTCCCTTGAATAACCAAAGGCCTTAAGGCGGGAGATTATATCGCCGGACTTCTGAACGCTGCCGCCGTTGCCGGTAAGCATATCCAGATCAACCATATTATCGGCATTCCATTGCCCATACGGGCAACGCTGTGACACCCTTTCTTTTATCTGGGAATCTCCTACTATACAACCCGATTGGGTATCGATAAAGAATATCTTCCCCGGTTCAAGCCTGCCTGAAACCTTGATATCTGCTGGCTCTATATCCAGGACCCCGACTTCAGATGCCATTACTACAAAATCGTTCTTAGTCACAATGTAACGGGCCGGCCGAAGGCCGTTTCTGTCAAGCACTGCTCCGATATTCCTGCCGTCCGTAAAGGCTATCGCAGCCGGTCCGTCCCAGGGTTCCATAAAACAAGCGTGATATTTATAGAAATCTTTAAGTTTTTTATCCATAAATCTGTCGTGTTCCCAGGCTGCGGGGATAAGCATCATCATAACATGCTCAAGCGATCTGCCCGAAAGCACCAAAAGTTCAAAGAAATTATCAATTGCGGCCGAATCACTCCCTCCCTCTACAATAACCGGTTTTAACTTCTCTATATCCATACCGAATGCCTCGCTGGCAAGGAGCCGCTCTCTAGCGCTTACCCCATTCACGTTGCCGCGCAAAGTATTGATCTCTCCGTTATGCGCCAAGAATCTAAACGGCTGTGCTAAATCCCAGGTAGGAAAGGTATTAGTTGAATAACGCGAATGCACTAAACATAAGGCGCTTTTGATATTCTCGTCTTTAAGATCGAAAAAGAAATTATCAATCTGACCGGGCATAAGAAGCCCTTTATAAGAAAATGTGCGGCTGGAGATATTGGTAATATAAAAAGACTTCTTTTGTTTTAATCCGGAGGTACGGATAATATTTTCGACTTCTTTCCTAATAACGTAAAGCCTTCTTTCAAAATCTAACCCATCCAATTCTGCCTTGACTTGTCCTGAGCCGCCGTACTTCTTAACAGGCTCAAGCCCTCCCCTGCCTATAAAAACCTGTTCAAAAACAGGCTGGGTATTCTTAGCGCCTTTTCCTATAACAGAGTCATCTACAGGGACGATACGCCAACCTAAAATAATTTGGCCCTGCTCCTTTATCACCTTCTCAAATACCTCTTTACAGAAATTGCGCTCTTGGCTATCCTGTGGCAAGAATATTAAACCGCTGCCGTATGAACCGGGACGAGGTAAATCGATCTTAGATTCACAAGCGGCCTTTATAAAAAACTCATGCGGGATCTGAATCAGGATACCTGCGCCGTCTCCGGTCTTCGGGTCTGAGCCGACTGCCCCGCGGTGCGACAAGCGGTGCAGAACCTCAATACCCTGTCGTATGATAGCATTGGACTTCTCTCCTCTGATATTACAGACGAACCCCACGCCGCAAGAATCATGCTCAAAGTGCGGATCATAAAGCCCCTGCTTATCCGGTAAACTGTTATGCGCCATCAAATCTTCCATTTCTTCGGACTAATTCCATATTTACTTACCTTGGCTCTTAAAGTGTTGCGGTTTATACCCAAGATCTTAGCTGCCTTAAGCTGATTGCCAAAAGTCCTGGCAAGCGCCTTCTCTATTAACGGTTTCTCGACTTTCTCAACAATAGTCTTATATATCGCTATTCTTTTCCCGTTCCCAAACATATCGTCTAATTCTTCAAACATTATTTCCAGATAGTTTCTGTTATCTGCATTACTTTCCATCTTATTATGCCCTGATTTTATGCATTTATTCTAAAAAAAATTATCTCTGGTAAAAACAGGTATTTTATCTCTCTTATGCCTTGAATTCATAACCATTGACTTGGTTTTCTCAAAGAGTGCCCCTTTAGCCTTATGCCTGCCTCCTTCTTCAATTATTCTCAGGTATTTATCGAGATCATCGTAACATATGCCTATCTCGTCTTCATCAGTCTGCCCTTCCCATAACCCTGCGCTGGGAGGCCTTTTTATTATCTCCGCAGGAATCCCCAACTCCCTGGCCAGTTTTCTTACCTGTGTCTTCAAAAGCCCTCCTAAAGGCAGGATATCGCATCCCCCATCGCCGTATTTTGTAAAATAACCGACCATCAGCTCGCTCCTGTTGCCGGTCCCTGCCACTAAATAATCCAAGGTATTAGCCAGATAATAAAGCATCGTCATTCTCAGTCTCGGTTTTAAGTTGGCTTTCGCGATACGGCTTCCGCTGAGATAAACTCCGCATAATCTCTCATAAATATCACCCAGCTCGACTTTCTTAACCCGTATGTTAAACTTTCTTGCCACTTTTAGCGCGAGCTTCTCATCGTCCGGGTGGTTATTGCAGGGTAGGATCAAGCCGATTACATTGTCCCCCAGTGCCATTCCGGATAACACGGCCGTTACGGATGAATCTATCCCTCCGCTTAAACCTACAACAATGCCTTTTTTACCGGCCCTTCTTACCTGTCCCTTTATCCACTCGCTTATATTCTCTGAAAGCTTCATCATTAATCTTGCGTTCTAATCTATAAACAGCATTTCCCTGTATTTCGGCAGGTCCCAGGTATCATCCGAAACCACGCACTCTAAGGCATCCACGTGCCTGCGTATATGTTCCATCAAAGGCCTCAGTTCTTTAAAATAAAGCTCGGAGCGCTTCTCATCCTTTAATCTACGTGCCTGCTCAAGAAGCTTATCCATCTCATTAGTATTACGCCGGACATAATAGATCTTAGAGATCACCTCGCATAAATGCCCCTTCCTGTCCTTCAGCGCATCCGGCTCAACAGCAAGCCCGCCATCCTTCTCCAAATCCGCCAGTTGATGTAACGTATCCGCCAGGAGTTTTTCGTATTTATAACCAGCGGGAACTACCGAGGCATTTACCATTTCCCTTAAGGTATTGGCTTCAATCTCAAGGGTCAAATTGTACATATGGATCCAGATATGGTAGCGGGCAATCAACTCCTCCCGCGATAAAACCTTGTATTTCTCAAAAAGTAAGATATTCTTCTCTTCGGTCAGGGCCTCTAATGCTTCATAGGTAGCGGCAACATTCGGCAGGCCCCTCTTCTCGGCCTCTTTTACCCATTCTTCAGCATAGTTATTCCCCTCAAAACGGATATCCTTGGTCTCTTTAACGATTTTACTGACCACCTTCAAGACTTCTGAATTAAAATCCTTACCTGTCCCCCGGACTGTCTTAATCTGCTCAGCAACATAATCCAGATTCTCTGCAATAGCGGTATTAATTACGGTAATCGGCGTGGATATATTCTGGGAAGAGCCAACGGCGCGGAACTCAAATTTAGATCCGGTGAAAGCAAAAGGAGAAGTCCTGTTCCTGTCTGTCATATCCTTATTGAATTTAGGAAGGCGGGCGATGCCTAAATCAATAATATCTTTTCGGGAAACCTTTGATTTGACTCCGTTCTCCAGCATATCCAGGATTGCCGTCAACTGCTCTCCTAGGAAAACACTGATTATTGCAGGAGGAGCCTCATTTGCCCCCAGGCGATGCTCGTTACCGGCTAAAGCCACGCTTGCGCGTAAAAGATCTGCGTGCAAATAAACCGCACGCAATACCGCTACAAGAATTGCCAAAAACTGCAGGTTATCTTCGGGAGTCTCCCCCGGGTTCAAAAGGTTGTTCCCTTTATCATCCGAAAGCGACCAATTCAGGTGTTTTCCGCTGCCGTTAATCCCGGCAAAAGGCTTCTCGTGCAGCAAGCAAACCAGGTTATGACGCAAGGCTATCTTTTTCATCAGCTCCATCAACAGCTGATTATGATCAGCGGCAATATTCGATTCCTCAAAGATCGGAGCAAACTCATACTGATGCGGCGCAACCTCGTTGTGCCGGGTCATAAGCGGAATACCGAGCTTATACGCCTCCTCGGCGACCTCAAACATGAAATTGACTACGCGTTCCTTGATGGCACCAAAATACTGGTCTTCCAACTGCTGTCCCTTAGGAGAAGGTGCCCCGATCAAAGTGCGCCCGGTCATAACCAGGTCTTGGCGAAGGTTGTAATAATTCTTATCGATTAAGAAATATTCCTGCTCCGGGCCACAGGTAGAAAATACCTTTTTGACATTTTTATGCCCGAAAAGTTTTAATAACCCTACTGCGGCCTTATTTAAGACCTCCTCTGAACGTATAAGCGGCAGCTTTTTATCCAGGGCTGCGCCGTGGTAAGAAATAAATATGGTGGGAATGCATAGTGTTTTTCCCAATGCATTCTCAATAATAAAAGCGGGGCTTGATGGGTCCCATGCCGTATAGCCGCGCGCCTCAAAGGTGGCGCGGATACCGCCTGAAGGAAAACTGGAGGCATCGGGCTCCCCCTGGATCAACTTGCTTCCGGAGAACTTCTCGATTACCCTGCCGGGGGCGACGGTAGAAATAAAACTGTCATGTTTCTCCGCGGTCAAGCCGGTCATCGGCTGAAACCAATGAGTATAGTATGTCGCGCCCTTGGAAATTGCCCATGCCTTCATCGCATCGGCAATTTCATTGGCCTGCTCAAGACTGATAGTCTTGCCTTCTGATATCCAAGTCTTAAACGCCTCGAAGGTAGAACTGGAAATATGCTCACACATTGTCTCCAGGTTAAAGGTATTCCCGCCAAAATAATCAGAGACTTTCTTGGGAGAATTAATTTTATCCAATCCTATACTTTTAATCTTAAAGAGAACCTTTTGCCTTACGCTCATTTCTTCCTCCTTTAATAAGCTCTGAAATCGCCCTCATCCTTATCTGCCTCCAAGGGCCTATCCGATGGCTTCTTTGCCGCGCTCCTCTGTGCGGATGCGAATACATTCTTTTAGATCCAGAATAAATATTTTCCCGTCGCCTGTCTCACCCGTTTTAGCCCCTCTTACGATAGCCTGAATTGCCGGCTCAACAAAATTATCATTTACGGCAATCTCCAGGCGTATCTTCCTAAGAAGGTTGCCTGTCTCTTTCGCGCCGCGGTAAATCTCAGTAATGCCTTTCTGGCGGCCATGCCCCATAACCTCGCTTACCGTAATAAGATTGACCTCTTGTTTATAAAGTTCTTCTTTTACCCCCTCTAACTTGTCCGGTTGAATTATGGCAATAACTAATTTCATAAAAACCTCCTACTCTAAAACAGTGTATGCCCTTTCATGATGCTGCGTCAAATCCAGGCCTATGGCCTCCTCTCGTTCTTTAACCCTGACACCCAGCAATAAGTCTACTAATTTATAAATAACCAGCGTAGCCACGCTAGTATAAATAACGGTTACAGCTACGGTTATCGACTGCACCAAAAGCTGCCCGGGGTTGCCGAAGAATAATCCATCTCTACCGGCAGGGTTAACTAACTTAGAAGCAAATAATCCGGTAGCCAGGGCCCCCCAGATCCCACCCACACAATGCACTCCAAATGCATCCAGGGAATCATCGTAGCCTAACCCCGGTTTGATAACGGTCACGGCAATAAAACAAAAAACGCTTGCCAATAAACCGATAATTATGGCTGGGACTACGCTGACAAAACCGGCAGCCGGAGTAATTGCGACCAGTCCCGCCACCGCCCCTGAACATAGGCCGAATATGGTAGGCTTGCCATTACGCATCCATTCAAGAAAGGCCCAGCTTAAGCCCGCGGCTGCCGCAGAAGTATTCGTAACCACAAAGGCATTTACTGCCAGGCCGTTAGCAGCCAAAGCGCTACCGGCATTGAATCCAAACCAGCCAAACCACAAAAGGCCTGTACCTAAGACTACAAAAGGCATATTATGCGGCGTGGGCACATTCTTATCTAAATTGACCCTTTTGCCTAATATTAAAGCAGTGACTAAAGCGGCTATCCCGGCGTTAATATGCACTACTGTCCCCCCGGCAAAATCCAGGGCGCCCATGTCTTTTAAGAAACCGCCCATGCCCCAAACCCAATGGCAAAGCGGGTCATACACAAATGTAGCCCATAAAATCGTAAACAGCAGAAAGGAAGAGAATTTCATCCTCTCAGCAAATGCGCCAATAATTAAGGCCGGGGTGATAATTGCGAACATCGCCTGAAAAATCATGAAGGCCTGGTGAGGTATAGTCCCTGCGTAATCCGCGTATGGCTCTAAGCCTACATTCTTCAATCCAGCCCAGCTTAAACCGCCCCAGAAACCTCCCGACGGAGCAAAAGAAAGACTGTATCCGAAAAGTACCCATTGAATACCCAAAACACACATAATAATAAAACACTGCATCAGGACGCTTAAAACATTCTTCTTTCTAACCATGCCTCCGTAGAAAAAAGCCAGGCCGGGAGTCATTAATAAAACCATGGCTGATGAGATTAAGACCCAGGCCGTATCCCCTGAATTGACCATCTATTTCCCCCTTTTTCAGAAATCAACGTCTAACTGAAAAGTTACCATTCATATCCGGAAAAATAAAAAAAGCGTTCTTCGTCCCTGTGGCGGGGCTCAGAACGCCATCGTTCTAAAATAAAAACGTCCTGATTAGCTGGCCTTGCTAAAAAGAACGTCATCGTCTGACTTCTTCTATGTAAAACAAAGGTCACACAAAATAAAAAAAGCGCCCTTTTTCTTGGACGCTTCCTTGCTTTTACTTACGCATACAACTTTGTATGCTCTACGGTCAAAAGATAACACATCATCTCAAATTTGTCAAGTTATATTTTCTAAAATTAAGCTTTCTTACTGTAAAATAGGTAATGATAAAGATCCCTGACTCAATGAATATTGCCGCCAGCGCCGCTCCTTTGTAAGAAAAAGAATATACCAAAAGAAATATCAGAGGCAAGCCTACTATCGCCATGATTACGTGAATCCTGGAATAAATATGCGTTTTGCCGCATACGAGCAGAAACTGCACCCGGAAGGCATTGGCAGTGACAAAAAATACGGCAACAAGCAGGAGCCTCAAGGATAATACCGCCTCCTGGTAACTCTTCCCGCAGACAACATTAACAATCATATCCGCGAAGATAAAGATCAGCGGCAGGCATATTAAAGAAATGATGATAGTGATCTGCTGTATCCTCTGCATGATCTTAAACGCCTTGATCTTGTTTTTCTGGAACATCCTGCTTAAACGCGGAAAAAGCGCTTGAGAAAAAGAATCCAGAGGGAATGTCTGGCAGGCGCCGGCAATCTTCTCTGCGATAGAATAAAATCCGGTAATATTATTATTGGTGAGAAGCCCTAGTATAAAGACGCGCGTAGTCGTATACGCATTTATCGCCGCGATAGAAATGAAGACATCCCATCCGGCCTTCAGTTGTTGCCGGACATTTTTATATCCCTGGAATTTGAATGATACGCGGAATCTTCGCAAGACTATGTGTTGCCCCAGGAGTCCGGTTATCAGGAATACGGATGAATTTATGAACGGGACCAGAAGGTAGTCCTGCGGTCCCTTTACAAAGAAAAAAATGAGAAGCAAAAATATGATTCCTCCTATGGTATTCAGGATGGTGATATATTTCATCTTTTCCGTCCCTTGAAAGAACCAGATAGGGAATATAGTGCTTCCCACCACCGTGCCGAAACTGAGTATATAAACCGCCCAGTCATTCCTGAACTTGGGGATAGAATACACGATAACGCTTAATATGACCAGGCTCAAAAATGCCAGGGCAATCTTTACCATCATAACCGAAGAAAAGGCCTTGCAGATTTTAGCGTGTTCATCGCGGCAAAGGGAAATCTCTTTGGTGGCAGATATGCTGAATCCGTAATCCGTCAGGATAATAAAGTATTGTATAAAGGCCTGAGCAAAAACAATCAATCCGAATCTATCAGGTCCGAGCACCCTGAAGAGATAAGGCACAATTATAACCGGCAAAAGATAAGTTATGACCTGCAGCATAGAAAGGGAGGCGACGTTACTCATCACCACCTTACGCTCCCGGGGATGCGCCATCCTATAGGTCTTCTTGATCAGCTTAATCAAGTATTGCATGCCTTTAATTTATACTGTTTTAACCCCTAAGTCAAGCGCCTAATACGTCTAAATAATACGGCCTTTAATATAAAATATTCCAGTAGAATTTGTTTTTTATAATGATATAATTTTACCATGATGAGATTTCCGCAAGATTTTCTCTGGGGGGCTGCGACATCTGCTTACCAGGTCGAAGGCAATAATATTAATTCTGACTGGTGGCAATGGGAAGGGAAAGCCGGTAAAGAAAAGTGTGCCCAGGCCTGCCGGCACTATGAACTTTATAAGCGGGATTTCAATCTGGCTAAAAGCCTGCATCATAATGCCCACCGCCTCTCTATTGAGTGGAGCCGCATTGAACCGAAAGAGGGAAAATTTTCCCGGAAGGAATTAAAACATTATACCGATGTAATTCTCGCCTTGAAAAGGCGCAATATTGAACCGATAGTAACGCTGCATCATTTTACTAATCCTGCCTGGTTCAGCAAATCGGGAGGATGGACAAGACAGCGTTCTATCGAAAATTTCTTGCGCTACTGCAATTTTATAGTTCCTCCCCTGGCAAAGTATGTCCGCTACTGGATTACCATAAACGAACCCACAATATACATATCCCACGCTTATATTTTCGGAATATGGCCCCCCCAGGAAAGGTCATATCTGAAAGCAGCGGCAGTAGAAGAAAACTTAGTTTCGGCGCACATCAAGGCCTACCGCCTGATACATAAGGTTTATAAGGAGCGGAACCTGGATAATCCTTGCGTAAGCATCGCCCAGAACGTAATGGCCTTTGTCCCCTGCAAGCGGGATTTAAAAGACCAATTCACTGCCTATCTCAGAGACAAGCTGTATAATTTAGGGCTTCTTGAAAGAATAATGCGGCATAGCATAATAAAACATGAGGTCTTGGACTTTATCGGAGTCAATTATTACTCGCGGCAATTGGTAGAACTTAAGAAATTAAAGGTAGGAAGCCTGACGATGGATGTCTGCAGCCGTAACTGTCATCCGGTTAAGAAAAACTCACTCGGATGGGATATTTACCCCAAGGGCTTATATGAAGTGCTTATGGAGCTTAAGAAATACGGTCTGCCTATTATGATAACGGAAAACGGCATCTGCACATCCGATGATAACCTGCGCTGGAAATATATATACAGCCACTTAAAAAATATCCACCGGGCTATGAAAAAAGGAGTCCATGTAATAGGATACCTTTACTGGTCGCTTATGGACAACTTTGAATGGGATAAAGGCTTTAAGCCGAGATTCGGGCTGATAGGAATCAACTACAATACTTATAAGAGGACTGTCAGGAAAAGCGCCAGGAAATTCGGCCAGGTATGTAAAACAGGTATTTTAAAATAATATAGTTCCTTTTCCACTTTAAAAGGTCCCTCCCTAAGATCCCCAAGCCGCCCCTTATATGGAGACTCTGCCCCCCCCTCAGGGGGGAACTCAATGACATCGAATCCTGGCGAGGCGAATTGCGAAAGAAATTCGGCCGCCGTTTAGGATTAGATGTAGAATAAAAAAGCCCAACAAGTAAAATTATTGGGCTTTTTTATTCTAATCCCCTTTTATGGATTAATTTCGCAACTACCTAAATCCGCAGGAGGTTACAAAATCTCCTCTTTTAACGGCCTGCGTTCTTACGCTTTGAATAACAATCCCTGCAATATATCGGACGGTCATCTCTAGGTTTAAAAGGGACTTCACATTCTTTCTTGCATTCTGAGCAAATCGCCTTGTGCATCTCCCTTGGCCCTCCGCCGTATCCGCCGCCGCCTTGTTCATATCCCATGCTACCTCCTCGATTTGCCCTCGCTTTATGCCAGAAAATTAAATCCGCAGCTGCTGAGAAAACATCAGATGAAATTCCCTCAGCGTTTAAGCAAGGGACAGGTTATATTCCGTTCGCTCTGATAAATATTTTATTCCTTAAGTTAAAGACTGCAGGGGTTTCACAGAAGGACTGCAAATACTTTTTTATACTGCAGTGACGTCCTTATTCAAGTCCTGCCCTGGATCCCCCGTAGAAGCGGCGCACTTGTTATCCGATAAAACAAGACGCTCGTTAGCCTGTATGTTCTTTTTATTCAGCTTACTTTGCCTCTTCTCTTCTCTTTTCTTTTTCCTTGCCAATTCCTTTTGATACTTATTATATGAATAATTATCTCTTGCCAACATACCTCCTTAATGAGCGCATAACTTATCGAGGCGAAGCCGACATAAGTTATTTGCGCGAATTAATCCCGAAGCCTGCGATGAAGATTTCGAAGAAATCTTCGAGCGCTTAGGCAAGGGATAAACTCCTACCCCTTGCGTAATCACTGTGCAATTCCAAAGAAATTGCCTGCGTACGCTTCGGGGTGGATTTACTTGACGTAGAAAATGACAAATTCAATAAAGCCACCCCCCATAACCATAATTCTGCCAATGACTTCTAAACGCGGGGAACGTCCCCTTTCCCTTTACCCCGCTTGCCTTTGCGTTTTGAGGTGGTAAAACGGCTGAATAATTCATCTAAAAACTTATATGCCATCCCCATTTCCTCATCGGTTATGTAAAAAGAAGGGGCTAAAGTAAAGACGTTCTTATAATAACCGCCGACATCCAATACCAGGCCGTATTTCTTTCCTTTGTATTGTAAGTCGCCATCAAGCCCTGCCTGAAATATCTGATCCACTAATTGCCTATTCGGCGTAATGCCGTCTTTCTCGCAAATCTCAAGACGAATGGCCAGCCCTACCCCTGAAACATCCCCAATCTCTTTGTATTTCTTTTGAAGTTTCTTGAGCATGTTTATAAACTTCTTGCCGCTATCGTTGATCTGTCTGATTAATATTTTTTCCTGAAGTAATTTCATTACCTCTAAGCCTGCGGCAGTGCCGATGGGATTGGAGGAAAATGTCGAATGCGTGGATCCGGGAGGAAAGGCCTTTGGATTAACAAGTTCTTCTTTGGCCCAGAAACCCGACAAAGGATTCATGCCGTTAGTAAGCGACTTACCAAAGACAACCACGTCAGGCCTGATGCCAAAGTGTTCAAGCGCCCAGAACCGCCCTGTCCTGTAAAAACCCATTTGTATCTCATCATCAACGAGATAAATCCTAAAATGATCGAGTGTCCTCTTAATCCTCCTGAAGTAATCGGGCGGCGGTATAACATAACCGCCTGTGCCCTGAATGGCTTCAATATAAAAAGCCGCAAACTCACATTCACCGGTTTTAGTATCTACCATCGAATTATATTCTGTCTCAAATAATCTCTCAAATTGAGCCACGCAATAATATTTACAAGAGTCAAAACGCTTGCCGTAATGGCAACGGAAACAATAAGGATACGGGATAAACTGTGCCCTGTTGGAAAAATGGCCATAGGGCCTTCTATAACGGTAACTTGATGTGATTTCCGTGGCGCCGATGGTCCGCCCATGATAGCTTCCCTGAAATGCGAAGAATTGTGTTTTGCCTGTTGTCTTACGCATAAGCTTGATGCTGTCTTCAATAGCCTGGGATCCGCCCACATTGAAATGCACCCTGCCCTTAGCCTGAAAAGACCTTTGCATTTGCCTGGAGATGCAGCCGGAGAGCTCAATCTTCTCGCGATGCAAATACTGGCTGGCCAATTGCGGCAGGCGGTCGATCTGATTCTTAACCGCATCATTCACCCGCTTGTTTTTATAACCTAAATTTACTGCCGAATACCACATCTGAAGATCCAGGTAAGGCGTACCGCGGCAGTCGTACAAGTATGACCCGTTACATTCAGAGAAAATCTTCGGTCTCTTTAAATAATGAACGGAATCCCCGTAAGAACAATACCGGGATTCTTCTGTCAAAAGTATTTTTTCTAACTTTGACTCCGTTGGCATATTATTTACTCTCTGTCAGGAATTTTCATGCTGATGCGAAGCGCAAGGTTCTTATTTATTTTATCAATGCCCCGAACCTTGTAATCACCCGCCTGGGATGGAATAAGAAGAGAACTCCCCTTATTCAAACGGACAGACCAATCATTACTTAACGATAAGACCTCCATTGCCCCTTTAATACCCATTAATACCTCAAAGGTATCGCGCCTGTTAATCTCAATCGGATTACCGCTTGACTCAGCGCTCAAACGCTCAACCTTGAAAGCATTGCGGGTCAAGACATAATCAACCCCCTTGACTGGAGTTGGCAGCCATAGACCCCTGCATTCTTTTTCCAACATAACACCTTGCTTGCATTGATAATCGATCGAAGCCAATCCCTTTTTGATGTGAGTGGGCCTTTGACGGCGAAAATCATACATGCGGTAGGTCAAATCGCTGGATTCCGTGATTTCAACTGCTATAGATCCTCCCGTCCAACAATGCAGAACGCCCGAGGGTATGCGGAAGATCTCTCCCGGACTGACATAAATTTTATGTGACAAATTGAGGATATTATCTTCCCTGCTAATGGCATCTTCAAAAACCTCGCGGGTCACCCCGTCTTTTAGACCCAGATATAATGCGCTTTCAGCGCCTTCGTGCAAATCAATGACTATAAACACTTCTTCCTTGCCCGGATCTTTCTCACCCAGGGCCTCTGCCACTTTATGCGAAGGATGAAGGTGCGCTGACATATGCTGGTGCACATCAACGAACTTGACCAGCATGGGAAAATCCTGGCCAAAGTTTTTTACCACGGCATCACCAAGGATCAAACCGGCTAATTGCCTGTCCTTAAGCAAGTCCATGAAGATAAGAATTCTGCCATCCGGCATGAGAATGCGTGATGGATATTTTTGATGCCCGGAGATCTCCCAGGACTCAGCCGCAATCCGTGTATTCTTATCATAGGGCAACCCCTTCATATCGTAGATGTGGTATCCCCCCCACATGTAATCTGCGAAATTACCGTCAACAAATTTGATCGGAAACTTAGTCAGAAAGTCCACGTCTTTGGAGCTCAAGCTAATGATGTCCTGTTGAAATTCTAGATTAACGGAATTAATCTTACTGTTAATCATGGTTCTTCTTTTCTTTAAGTGTCTCCTGTTTCTTAAGCAGGAAACGAATCCCCTCATTAAAAGGCCTTGGGGTATCCACATTCACCATATGGGTATTCAGGGGCTTGCCTGCGGCAGAGGTCTGTTCAACACCAACAATAGGATAAGAAAAAGTACGGCCGGTTACCTCATTGCGCACCGCAGCAATTCGCTTTGCCATCTCCTGCTTGTTTAATCCTTCCGGACCATTGACCTGATATATGCCGGCGACTCCGTAATCAAGAAGCTTCAATAACGTCCTGGCAGCGTCTTCGATCAATACCGGATGCTTGATCTGAATATTATCCGCCTTCAATGGCTCAGCGTTATCCAGACCAGCAATAAGCTTACTCACCGTCGTCTTCTTATCGTCTGGGCCATTATAACCATAAAGAGCGCCTAGACGCACAACTAAGACATTAGAGAAATCCTTTAAAGAAACCTTCTCGCCTTCAAGCTTGGTGCGTCCGTAATAATTGATTGGATTGGCTAAAGACCCGGATCCATAAGGACCGACTCCACCGTCAAACACATATTCAGAGGATATATAAACGAACTTACAATTCTTCGCATGCCTGGCAATAGTAGAAACCGCATCGGTATTCAATACCCGCGCCCTGTCTCTTTCTTTCTCGGCTAGTTCTGCATCAGCTTCGCCTGCAATATAGACGATGATATCAAAATCGGGATGCTCAGAAAAATATTTCTTAATTTCCTCTTCGGATGTAACGTCCAATTTATCAAAATCTAAAGAAGATGCCTTGCTAAAGCCGGTGCCTCTGACATCCTCATATTCCTGGCCAAAAAGCTTATACACTGCATTTCCAAAAAATGAGGTCGCGCCAATAATAAGGACAGATTTATTGCGCTTCGCCTGGGGCCTCTCTTTTTCGGCAAGAATAAACTGGAGAGAACCTGAAAGGACAGGCCTTACTTCAAGCTTACGAAACCCCTCCATGTCTATAGCAGCCAGAATAGGCATGGATTTACTTTCCACAGCTTCACAGAGCAGGGAAACGATGTTTTCATCTTCCGCAACTTTTTCCAAAGCGGTAATAACTAAGCCGATTTTCCCCTCAGCATCTCGGAGAGAATGAATAATATTTTGAAAACTTGCCCCCGCTTGATCCCTGCATAGATCAAACAATGATCCGATATCCAACTGAACCGCTTGCTGAATGAACTCATCGCTACCAAGACAGGCAGATGTTTCAGCAACTAATCTATCACCTGCCCCCTGAGCTTCTGATATAAACACCGCGTTGCCGAAAGATTGAATAAGGCTCAACGCGCGGCCAATGTCATTGTTTAAATCGGATGCATGAGAATAGGCGTTGTCTAAATAAAAAGGCGCCACACCCATTCCCGAATACTTGTCTTGGATACAAGTCAGTATCCGGGTAATTACATTATTGACTTTCGGCATGGTATTAGGCTTGAGAGTGCATTCGGCAGGAATCGAACTTTTAACCTCCCCCTCCTTAATCAAATGACCCACCCAGTTGACTAAGAGTACTTAAACTGTAACTGGTTTTATATAGATGAGTTGTGATTTTTACTAACCCGCGGTCACTCTTGGAAATTAGATTATTTAACAGTTCCCTTCCCCTTCTCATGATATTTTGGCCCACCTTTCCCCGGGCTATATTTTTATAAAATAAGGCAATGCCCCTCATTTGTCAAGGGATTTCTGGCCTCACTGCCTGGACCTGACTTACAATATGATATTATACCCTATAATTATAAATTTTCAACAAACTTCAGCAAGCACAAGTAAAATAGCATCAATCTCTTGTCTGCGGCTTGCTGCGCTACTTTAGGGCAATCCTGAGTGGAAACTGCACCACGGGCACCTTTACGCATAAATGATTTATACTTCCTGCTGTTACGATTTTAAATTATAAACTTTGGCTTGGATTTTAGCCTTATCAGAGGTAGAATATTCCTGCAAGAATGGACCCGGATTCTTGAAAGAAAAAAGCAGAGGTCAATATCTATGAAAATAAATTTGGCAAAGTCCGCAGGATTTTGTTTCGGAGTAAAAAGGGCAATTGATATTTCATTTCAGACAATTGGTTCCCGTAAAAACGTCTACATGCTCGGGGATATCGTACACAACGAAGAGGTAGCCCGGCAAATGCAAGAATCCGGACTCAAAAAAATAAAAAGGCTCACCCGGGGTGAAAATAAGACTCTACTAATCCGTGCCCACGGAGTCAGCCTTGGCCTGCTCAATAAGGCCCGCACCCTGGGTTATAGAATTGTCGACACCACCTGCCCCATGGTTAAAGAAATACACAAGACTGCCTCAGATATGCAGAATAGCGGTTATAAAATCATAGTCATCGGAGACAAAAAGCACGATGAGGTGCGCGGGATCGTCGGGCAGCTAAAAAAGAAGGCAATAGTAATCGACAGTCCGCGAGGCCTGCTTTTGGAAAAAATCAAAAAAATAAAAAAAGCTGCTATTGTCGTACAGTCCACGCAGAACATTGAAAAAGTAATGAAAATTGTCGCCCTGTTAAAACCCCGTATAAGGGAACTAAAATTCTTCAATACCATATGTAAACCCACCAGCATAAAACAGCAAGAGATAAAAAATATGCCCCGTGAAAACGACGTCATGGTGATTATAGGCTCAAAGACCAGCGCCAATACCAAAAGGCTTTTTGAGATCTCAAAAACGCTGAATAAAAGAAGTTTTTGGGTTCAAAAAAGTAAGGATCTAAGGCCGGATTGGTTTAAGTCTGCTCAAAGCGTCGGGATAAGTGCCGGGGCATCTACACCTGACAGGGCCATAAGGGAAATCGTAGAATGTATAAAGGGGCTCGCCTAAACTTGTTTTTTACGGATTAGATCCTCTCAATTGTCTTCTTTATAAATATAGTAGAGATAAAATCCGGTTGCATCAAAGGCGCAGAATTATTATTTACAAACTATGCCTTTAATCTGTTGCCTAAATTATTATTTATGATAGAGTGATATAATTAAGTTTTACATTTAAAAAGGAGACTGATATCAAATACAAGCACGCCTTATTCCTGAATCCCTATATTTTAAGTGCTGCCAACAGCACAATGATGCTCTTCCCTCCTACCGGGCTTGAATATGTGGCTAAGAGCGCTAAGGGCCTGGCCGATAAGATTACCCTCATGGACCTAAGGTATGAAAAGGACTTGTCTGACACGGAAAAACTCATCGCCTTTATATCCAGCTATGTAGATATTCTCTGCGTCAGTATCGGTTGGGACCGTCAGTTTGACGAAATCTGTCAGATGCTTAACCGCATACCGGATAACATAACATTAGTCTTAGGCGGTTACAAGGCCACCGAGAAGGTAGAAGAACTTTTCAAGAGATGCCCTACAATCGATATCATTGTCAGAGGCGAAGGCGAAGAGACAATAAAAGAGATATTAAAAGGTATCCCGCTCAAAGATATTTTGGGCATCTCTTACCGCGAGAACGGCACGATAATAAATAACCCTAACCGCCCCCTCCCCGATGTAGATACCTTAGGCGCACCTGACCGTTCCCTGCGGCGTAACGAATATTCCTTTGCCTTAAACGGTATAAAGGTAATGAATGTAACCTTTGATTCCGTATTAAGCGCGCGGGGCTGCCCCTATAACTGCAAATTTTGCACCTTCAGCTTAAATCCTCTCGGACAAAAAAGGAATTATGCTGCTCGAAACGTCAATTCCGTAGTTAATGAAATACAGAGTTTAAAAGCGGGGGTGATAATTTTTAGCGATGACGACTTTTTTTCCGACCCTAAAAGAGCGGAGGAAATTTGTGATTTGATCATTAAAAGAAAAATCAAGAAACGTTTCATAGCTCAGGCGCGCCTGGATATCGCCAAATACCCTAAACTGCTAGAGAAAATGGTTAAAGCCGGATTCAAGGCGCTATTGATCGGGATTGAATCGCCTCACAACTGGATACTAAAACAGCTTAACAAGGGCTTCGATCAGAAGGCGATACGGAGATCTTTTGCGGTCCTGACAAAATACCCTATCTATTATAGCGGTTACTTTATCTACGGCAATATCGGCGAGACGGAAAAAGAAATGCTCTATATCGGGCAATTCGCCAAGGAGATCGGGGTTGATTCCATCGCCTGCAATAAGTTAAGGATTGAGAAATTCTCGCCCTTAAGAGAACTCGCCGAAAAAACTCCCGGGTATCATGTTACCGAAAGAGGAGAACTTTATTCCGACACCTACAGCCACGCCGCCTTAAAAAAAATAGGCAGGCGGATCAAATTTTCTTTCTACAACCCCTCCAGATACGCAAAGATACTCTGGAAGAATATCTTTGTAGTAAAGTTTTTCACATTTAGAGAAATAGTCTTCTTTTTATCCGCATCGCCGCGCCTTTTCTTAAGCGTGATTACAAGAGAAAGGCGCCGCGGCCGCCTCGGAGATTCCCTGAAACGCACCTTTATTAAGAACGCCTGACCGAGCAGAAAACAATACCCCTGAGCCTACGCCCTAGGATATAAAAATAGCGCTGATCTTACTTTTAGAATCAGCGCTACTATCATCCTACCTCTCACATTGAGAGGCAAATTAAGTTTAGGGATTAGGTAATTTCTTCTATCGGCAGGATAAACGCCTTAATGCCTTCTTTACCTAACTTTACCCTGAGTTCTTTTACGGCAGAGACCAGCTGTTTTGCGTCATTTTCCGGAGTGGCGACATAAAGAAGATTGTTCCTGCCCGGCCAGATATCATTGCCTAAATGCGTGCCAGAGGTTTCTCCCCGGCCAAAAACACCCATGACCTTGGTATAATTTTTCAAGTTGCATTTTTCCATCATTTCCATTACTTCCATATCTACTGCTTCATTATAGGCAATAATCACCATTTTTAGCATTATTTCTTACCTCCGCTCACCTCTGCTTTTCTATGGAAGATAGCATAAAGCGTAGGCACAAAAAGCATGGTGATTAATGTAGAGATTGTTAAGCCCCCAATCATTGTAATACCCAATGGCTGCCATACCTCAGAACCTTCACCCCGGGAAATTGCCAAAGGCAAGAGCCCGACCAGAGTAGTAATTGTGGTCATTAATACAGGCCTTAATCTTTCTTTTCCCCCAGTAGTTACTGCTTCATACATAGATAAACCCCGGGCGCGCAGGATCTGGATATAGCTTATCAAAACAATAGCGTTATTAACCACGATGCCCATCAACATAATAATCCCTAAAAACGTAACAATACTTAAAGTCGTATTCGTCAGGACAAAGCCTAGAATTACGCCGATAAAGGTAAAAGGGATGGCGAACATAACGATAAAAGGGTCTAAGAGCGATTCAAATTGCGCGGCCATTACCATATAAACCAGACAGATACCCAGCAATAACAGCATCGTCAGATCACCAAACGCCTTTCTTTGTTCTTCTGCCTCGCCTCCGATGTTAATCATGACATCGCTAGACAAGGTTAATTTACCCAATTCTTTATTGATGTCCTCGATGATCTTTCCCGAAGACCGCCTATAGGCATTACATTCTACCTGCACTACCCTTTCCCGGTTTTTGCGGTCGATATCCTGCGGCCCGATGGTTTCGTAAATTTTGGCGATGTTAGACAATTTAATATGGTCCCTGGAAACTCCTTTCAGTGCCTCTGAATCTGCCAAAGCAGTAAAAGAAGCCTTTTCCTGTGGCAGGGGGGCTAGGATAGAAAGGCTTTCGATATCCTCTTGTTTTGTGCGCGAAGCCTCCTCAAGCCTAACATAAATATCGTAAGTCTCTCCTTTTTCGCGGTATTTTGTCGCAGTTACCCCCTGAATAAAAGCCTTAAGGGTATCGGAGATAGTGCTCATGTCCAGGCCCAATGCCGCTGTTTTTTCCCGGTCAACATCAATCCTTAATTCCGGGCGGTTAAGCTCGCGCGAAATAGAAACATCTACTGCCCCGGGGATCTTTTCTAAAATACCTTTTATTTTTTCTGCCAGGGCATCGGTCTCTTCAAATGAGTGCCCGATAATTTCAATTTGAATTGCCTTGCCTCCGCCTCCGGTAATCAGACGGCCTATTGGGTTGCCTGTTGAAACATCGGCCTTGATTACCCCGGGGATATTCTTTATCTTGTTTCTTATAACTTGCCCGACCTCCATGACCGAGCGTTTTCTCTTAGTCTTACTTACCAGCTTTGCTCCGGCAGCGATAGTATGCGAGCCCTGCGCACCGCCAAAGGCCCTGCCCAAACCCCTGACTGAACCAGTCCGCACATAATAATATTCTGCTTCAGGGATATCCTGGGCAAGCAAATCTTCAATTCTCTTGGCTGCTTTATCGCTTTCCTCAAGCCTGGTCCCGACAGGAAGACTGATATTTATGCGTAGATCCCCGGTATCTTCCTCAGGGATAAATTCATTACCGACAAAACGCGTCATGGTTAAACTAAAGATAAACGCCAAGGTAAAACCGACAATAATGATCTTCTTATGCCTCAGGGACCAACCAAGCTGTCTTGCATAAAAATTCTCCCACCCCTTAAACATTTTTTCAGAAAAATCATAGAATTTAATGAATGCCTTTGGCTTTTCTTTAATTGCGCTGTTATTAAAATGCAGCCATTTTGAACAAAGCATCGGGCTGAAAGTTGCGGCGGTAAAAAGCGACGCCACAAGCGTGACAATAATAATTACTGCTAATTCTCCGAAGATAACACCGACAACTCCCGGAATAAATAACATCGGCAGAAAAACCACGACAGTTGTAAAAGTAGAGGCAGCGATAGCTGAAAACATCTCTGAGGTGCCGAAAATTGCCGCTTCCTGCGGCCGCTGACCCCGCTCAAAATGGCGGTAAACATTATCCACAACAACAATCGCATTATCAACAACCATGCCTGAAGCAATAGCTATGGAAGAAAGACTGATGGTATTAACAGTTTTGCCGTTTAAAAAGAGATAAACAAAGCTGATCAGGAGCGAAAATGGTATGGTCAAGGCAACAATCATACTCGGCGCTAACTGACGCAGGAAAAACCAGACCACTAAAATTACTAAGAATATTGCCAGCCACACTGAAGATTTTAATGAATTAAGCGAGGTAATGATATCTTTTGAGGTATCAAATATAGTAACAACCTTTACGTCTGCCGGAAGCGTCCTTTTTAATTCTTCCATGCGCTTTTTTATTCTTTGCGCGACTTCTACGGAATTAGTGCCGCTTTGCTTCTGCACCATCATCATCAGGCCCGGCTGTTTGTCAACGCGCACCGTGCTTGTAACTTCTTTAAAACTGTCTTCCACGCGCGCCACATCTTTTAAATAAATGAACTTTCCGTCGCGCCTGCCTAAAATTACCAGGTTTATTTCTTCAGGGTTTGAGAATTCACCGGGAAGCCGCAGAAGATAATCTGTCATGCCGGTTTTTAAATCTCCTACAGGCTGTGTAATGTTTTCCTGTTCTAAGGCATTTTGGATATCAAGTATTGAAAAGCCGTACCCTTCAAGGCGGGCCTTGTCCACCCAAATATTAATCTGCCGCTCTAAGCCGCCGCCTTGAATTTGCACTGTCCCCACCCCGGGAAGCTGGCGAAGGGCATCACCCACCTTTTTATCGATTAAATCATAAAGCTCCGGGTACGATTGTTTTGCCGTAAAACCAAAGTATATTATCGGGATATTAGCGGTATTAAATTTAAAGATTATTGGATTATCCATTTCATCCGGAATATCCGGCAAGAGCCGTTTAGCTAAATCAATGCGGTCGCGGATGTCATTAGATGCCTCATCCAGATTTGTCCCCCAAATAAATTTAAGGGTAATCCTCGAGGAGCCTTCCGAAGAAGCAGAGGTGATTTTTTCTAACCCCGGGGTTGTAGCAAGTTGGTTCTCCAGCACTTCAGTAACTTTACTCTCTACGTCTTCAGGGCTCGCACCTGGGTAGCTGGAGATTACACTGATAGAGGGCGGCTCAATTTCAGGCATGCTATCTATACCTATCCTGGTAAGGCTGTAAAAAGCCAGCACTATGATTGCGGAAAAAATCATTAAATTCGCTGTTGGCCTTTTAACTCCGAATTCGGGGAAATTCATTCTTTCTCTTCCTCTGTAATTACCTGTGCACCATCATAAAGTTTCTGCTGCCCCATAATCACAACCAGATCGCCTTCGCGAAGGCCATCCCTTACTTCATAATACGGGCCCTGATGGATACCTGAAGTAATCCTTCTTAAAACCGCTCTTTGATTCTCTATAACATAGACGTATAAATTCGGTTCTTTACCCATAATTGCTTCTTTTAAAATCACCGACACATTCTTATGCTCGGTGAGCACCAGACTTACCTTACTAAACATTCCCGAGCGCAGCTTACCTTCCGGATTATCTATGGTAATTTCAATTGGCGCTGCGCGCGTAGACAAATCTACTACCGGACTAATCTTTGTTACCCGGCCGCTGAATTCTTCATCCGGATAAGCATCTATTTTAACCTTTGCTTTTTGACCCAAGGCAACTTTTGAATAATATTTTTCCGGGATGTCTAAATCTATTTCTACGCGCCTCATGTCAACCACCAAGGCAATGGGCGTTTGCGTCGTGACATTCTCTCCTATATCCACATAAACCCTGCCGATAATCCCAGCAAGCGGACTTTCTACGGGGGCCTTTTCAAATTTAAAACCTACCTCATCGCGGTCGATATAGGCAACTGTTTCGCCCTTATTGACAAGGCTTCCGTCCTCTTTGACTTTTTCAATAATTTTCCCGTTCACCTTGGAATAAATTACTGCCTCTTCCTGCGCCTTGATATTACCTATATAATCAACCGTTTCCTCAAGGTCTTTTAATTCAACCCTGGAAACCCTAACCGGGATTATTGGTCTTGCGGCCTGTTTTTTTTCCTCTTTTTGGCAGCCTAAAAAAACCAATACCACAAATACTGCTATGAATATCTTCCGTGACCTAACCATCATCCCTCCAGCTTGATATCGTTCTTGGCTAAAGTTAACCCTTGAGATTTATCCAGATTAATTAAGGCAATATTATAATCAATTAACGCCTTGACATAATCAAGCTCAGCCTGTGATAATTTATCCTGATAATCCAGCATATCGTGTGTAGAAACCTGTCCTGCCGCGTAACGCTCTTTTTGCGCTTCGTAGTTCTGGGACTCTTTTTCCTTGGAAAGATTAGCCACATCTACCTGCTGTTTTTGTGTTTTGGCTAATCTCACCCTATCTCTTATTTCCAGAATAATATTCTGTTCCAATCTTTTAAAGTTTAAGATGGCTTGGGCTTTTTCTAATTTTCTCTGGTCGTATTTTGCCCGATCCCCACTGCCCCAGGGAAGACTGAATTTAACCCCGACGCTCCAGTCTGTATAGTCAGAGTCCACTTTCTCAATGGCATCCTGGTAGTCTTTTCCTAATCCGTTTAAACCAAAACTGCCTATCAGGTCCGCGGTAGGAAGCAAGGCGTTCTTGGCAGTCACTATCTTGATATCCCGGCTCTTCAAATCTATCTTCGCGGAATAGTAATCCGGCCTGTATTTAAAGGCATCCTTAAGGCTTTGCAATAAATCTACTTCTTCGATAATAAATGCCGGCTTATCTATAAGTTCAATCTTGGCGTTCCAGACTTCAGGATCATCGACTAAATTGGTAATAAGCTTAAGGTCATCCTCCGCTTTCTTGACCTGGGCATCAGCTGTAAGCACTGTTTTTTCTCTTTGCGCTGCAGCAGCTTCTGTTTCTAATAAATCAACGGAACTGATAAGCCCTTTTTGGTATCGGGCTTTGTTTATCTCCAATAAATGCTGGGCGCGTTCTAAAGATAGCTTAGCAATGGCATAGTTTTCAAGATAAAAAATATAGTTGTAATAAGCTATTTTTGATTTGCTGATGGTATCCATAACCGTATCTTTAAAAGAAGCTGCGGATTGTAATCTATTATTCTGGGCGACTATAATATCCGCTTTATTCACCGTTCTGCCAAAACCTCTAAAAAGCGGCTGGGTGATAGTAATTTTTGGCTCTATTGTATAATAAGGATTAAAGATCTGGTATGTGGAGTCGCTTTTATATCTCTGATTAAGGAGTTCTACCTTATACCCCGTGCCGCTAATGAACTTACCCGAAACATCGGCGTTTAGTTGCATATCTTGTGTATTATAAACTTCTGCCCCCTGCAAAACACTGGATGAAATCTCGCTTTTATCGTTCAGCGTATACTCAGCATTAAAAGTCGGTTCAAAATCGGCTTCAGCAATTTTCACATCGTCTTCTTTTAATTTTGGTTCGATGCGCTTAACCAAAATTTCTGAATTCTGTTTTAGGGCATAAAGCATGCAATCCACTAAGCCAATTTTTAAGACCCTGTCCTGAGTGCCCGAGGCCATAAAAAGGGTTTTTTCCATTTCCCTTGCACTTTCTTCTGCCTCACCAGGTTTATCCTTTGCTGTGGCAAAAGAAACAAGGCTGCAGGACAACCCGATATTTAAACAAAAAATTAACGCCCTTTTAAACATTTTACCTTCATTAGCCCTGTACCAAATTAGAATTCTCTTTGAGTAAAATCTCTTTTATTTGCAATAGGATACGTAAATAATCCTGCCGGTCAGTCTCAGAGATCTTGCCAAATATCTTTACTATCATCTGGTGTTTACTTTTATTAATATCTTTTATTAAATTATCGCCTTTAACGGTTAACTTTATTTTAATAATCCGGCGGTCTTGCGGGTCGTAGATTCTTGCACAATGGCCGCTTTTTACGAGGCGGTCGATAATCCCGGTCATGGCTGCCATAGTAACACCCATAAAACGCGCCAGGTCCTTCATCTTGGCTTCCTGCTCAACCTCTAAAAAATGCAAAATCATTATTTGCGGCAGGGTAACCTTTCTTTTATGCAATTCGGCTGACATGCACCGGGTAAACTCTTTCATCATTATGGGCATAATCTCGCTCATTTTATCGGCAAAATGGCTGAGGGAAATTATAGACATATTTAATCTCCTTAATAGTTTACTATATTAACTATCAATAAGATTAAATATACCTTAAAAAACAAACAATGTCAAGGAAAGTTTAGGTTTTTTTGCTTAGAGGTTTTGAATCAGGATAGAAAGGAAATAGCTAAAAACGCAGGGTTCCCCTATTTATTTCGGATATCCTACTGTCTGTGCCAGGATTATTCTTTGGTCAGGCCGTAATTTCATGGCTTTCGCTAAAACCGGCTTATCGATCAACCCGCGCACAACAGTTGCTAACCCTGCGGAAGAACAGTATAAATAGACATTTTCACTGATGAATCCTGTATCAGTACCTGCATAAAAATCTGCATTACCTCCTGAAGCTTCTCCCATTTTAGAAAGATCCGCCACATAAATAAGATTTATAGGAGCATCCTTGACAAATGGTTGCTTACCTGTCAAGGCCCTTATATCCTCTCCTATAACCGGTATCAACATATTTTGCTTGGCATCAAATAAATAAAGGCCGTCTGCTTTAGCAAGATAGATATCAATTTCCTGCATATTCCTTGCAGAAGGGGCAGTCCTATGGCCTGAATCCGGACGATTTATCCCATTTGCAGCCCAAAGCAGGTCAGAAATTATTTGCAAGGGTAGTCCTTTAGGACTAAATTCACGCAGGCTTTTTCTTTCCTTCAATACTTGCATCAAAGACTTACCGCCTTTTAATTGCGGAGCCAAAAGCCTAATCGGCTTAATATCCTGGGAATAAATCAATAGCGGACAGCTAAACAAAAATGCCGGTATGAAACAAATGGTTAATATTGATTTTATTTTCATGGGAATCGCTCCTTTTTTAATCATCAAAACTTTCTGCTCTAGTTGTCTAAAGTCGTCAAAAACACGGCAAAAAATAAAACTTATTACCGGAAACACACTCACTCGATTAACACTATACCGTAGTAATTCCCCCTACAGCCCTGTTTCTTCAGCACCTTGATTGGAAATCCATTGGACCTTACGGTAGTAAATACATCTATCCCGCATGCCTCTAAGGATGGTCTTGTTTTGTCTGGATGGCGGCAGAATTTAGCACATTTATTACAAAGGTTACAAGGCCCCGCCCCCATTCCAAACGCCTTGAAGTATCCATTCAGAAATATCTCCCGTTCTAAGATTGGAATAATGCCATGAATATCTGTGTATTCATTACCATGAACAAGGAGCGCGCACTTGTAATATCCTAGTGCGCGACGAGTTTCATCCGGAGTAGGTGAATACGGCGGACAGGTGAGAGACTGTCCGTAGCCGTCACAGCCAAACTTACATTTGAACCTCACCCATTCAGCGGAGACAATAGTCTTTGCCGAAATAACTTTGGCCTGTTTTGCGCCCAGTTCTTTTGCGCGTTTTATGTACTTTGCAAACCTGCGCATCTTTTTAAAAGGGACGGTTCTAATTTTTCTCTCCGGGGGTAACAACGGTTCTATTTTCGCTCTTTCGGTGGCCTTCCCCTCGCTTCTCTTCTATTCTTGATTTGGTAATATTCTTGAAGTTTATTGATAAAATCCCGGCTACCTATGTATAATTTCTTTCCAAGCTCTCTTGAATTTATTATATCGCTGTCAACTACAAAATCAACATATTGTTTCCTCCGCCGGAGAGCCATATCAGATAAATCAAGATAAGCCGGGCTTGGGGTAATAAGGGCATCCGGCTTATTTTTGGCATAGAAGCTATAGCTTGAAAACCGGTATTGCCCAGGGTCGCTTACCATGCCTGCCCTTACAGGGTTAAGCTCAATGTACTTTCCGCACTGTAGCAAATAAGAATCGACCTCAATAATATTACTCTTAAATCTGTCCTGCCAGAAATGACCACAATAGCCGTATCGCTTACGGTAGTAATGGAAATAACTTAAATCCACTTGTTTCATAAATTTTGACAGGGTATTTTCCGGCTTAATGAATAGGACAATGTGGACGTGGTTGTCCATAAGGCAATAGTGAAAAATATCCACTCTATTCTCGTCCTTCAGTTCCTTTAGCAGCGTAGAATATTTTAGCTTATCGTTATCGCTGTGAAAAACAATCTGCCGGTTATTACCCCTGCAGATTATATGTAATGCTGCATTGCAAGGAATGATTCTTTTGGTTCTAGGCATAAAAATTCCTCCCTCTACTTTAATAGACGTAAAAGGAGGAAAAATCTAACCAAAAATTTTAGTAATTTTTAATAAATAGAACCGTCCCCTTTTATTCCCCGTTGTTCTTCCCCTTTATATTCCACCTAGAAACTATCCGGACATTTGACATTCGGCCTTCCTTTAAATAATAATATCCTGCAATTATCAGGCTGAACCTTCCAGGAATCTAGCAAAGAATAGTCATCCTGATAATCTAATCTAAACTTAGAACTCAAACTCTGTAAGCGGGCGACTGTTATACGGTCAGAAATCTTAGCAAATTTTTCTTCGTTTATCAGTGCTATTACGTAATCGTATGCGGAAAGCCTTAGGGGTTTCCAAAAAAGATCTCTCTCGACAAGAGGAAAATTTCGGTTATCCTCTAAAATTGAATAAAATCTTACTCCTGAGTCACTAGACTTCAATATATACATTAGGCTAAAATCGTTATGCCCGCCTACAGATTCAATCCCCAATATGGCTACATTTATATTTCTATTCATTCTATTCTGTCTGATATATTTTATTAAGTCCGCAGCAATACTTTGTATATTTGACTTGTGCGGGTTAATGCAAGTACATTCATAAAAGTTCTTTGGTCCCCCCGGATAATCGTATATTAATCGCGGATTATCCATAGGAGTAATAATATAAAATATCGAACTTTCTTTTGGCCTTCTAGCAACTTCAAAAGCCCGGTAGTAATAAGAAAAAAACAGCATCTGAAAGAACGCAAAACCAATAAGAATAAAAATAGATATTTTCTTTATCTTGCTGTTCTTAATAATATAGAATAAAGAAATTGAAATTAATACCATAGACGGGTACACAGGCATGAAAAATCTATCTTTCTTTACAGAAAACAGTGTAAATAAAACATAAGGCACTAGCATCCAAGCCATTATAATACCCTTGCCACTTGATTTTAATCTAAGAAAGACAACCAAGCCCAAAAGAAATAAACCAAATAAGACCGGTGAAATATTGTTAAGCGAAAAATAAACATAAGCAAGTAACCAATCGCGGGAAAATATCTTTAAATCCATCAAACTCGTGATTATATACCCAGGGGCCTCTTTAATCCTGGATGTATAAGAAATAATGAACTGTTCATAGAAACCTTGCTGGAGATCTTTAAATACGGGCAACCACCATATTGAGGAGATTGCTCCGGCGATTATTAATGAAATTAAGGCATTGTTAACAATAAGCAAAAGTACTTTTTTAGTCCCCCATCCATAACTTCTCCAGAGGCTCTTTATAATTGCATAAAGAAAAGGACCAATTATAAAAAAAAGTATCTGGCCTTTGATTAAAATACCTAGGCCTAATACAATTCCAAATATTACACTTTCTCTTAATTTCGTAAAATAATCTGTCTTTATTAAACAATAGATACCAAAAGCGCTAACACAAGTAAGAGGAAAATCCAGAGTATATATTCTTGACATACCCACAATAGACGGATATAGAGAAACCAGGGTAGCAGCAAGTAAACCATAAGCTGCGCCAAAGACGTTTTTACCTATCAAGTAAACAGAAACAATTAACAGAATAAAATACAGCATATTTGCAAGGCGGGTAACCAAGAGGTTAGGATTATGGAAAATAATGTTTACCGATGCAGAGGTAAAGAAAAATAAAGGCGGGTATAATGTTACGCCCCGAATTATCTTGTCTTGAGATAAATAGAATATATATTGTATTTTAGAAATCGGGCTATCCGAAGAGGTTATTACTTCTTTTATGCCATTATAAATCCTTAAGTGTGTATTAAGATGATCTCCCATATCATCTTCCATGGTAAGCCAGTCATTTGCACACCAAAAATAATTATTCATAAAATGAAACCCGATCAAAATTAATAAAAACAATATGATAAATTTTCTTTTCAATAACATAGCTATAGCAGATAGCGTCAGTTTATTCCCGCAAATCCCGGACACCTTCCCGATTAGATTAGAAATTATCTGGGCTTTTAAAATTGGCTAAACAGAAATGACTAGGAGGCTCAATAAGAAACTGATAATGCTAAAAAGGATATAACCCCAAAAGGCAGGCCAAAAACCCGTAATCACAAATCCTTTGACAATTTTAGATACAAGATAAAATAAGGCTCCATTTATAAAAAGCGTAAATATCCCTAAGGTGAAGATGTTAATAGGCAGGGTAATCAAAATAACCAGAGGCTTCAAGAAAGCGTTAATAATTCCTAATACCAGGGCAATCACCAGCACGGTCGCGGTGCTTGAAATTTCTATCCCCTTCACAATGTGTGCAACGATGAAAATTGCCAAAGAATTGATACCCCATCTCACCAGAAAATGTATCATTTGGGCTCCTTTCTTTATCAGTTAACCTGCAATCATTGAAATGCTGGGACAACGCAAAAATGGATACTCTTATTGTAAATTCAGATCTCGAAAATCAAAAGTTATAAGCGACTCCTAAAAATAGAACCGTCCCCTTTACCCCTTTACCTAACCCCTATGACTCGTCTTGCTTATCAGGCTGCTGTGACTCTAGCTTCTTAAAATAAAACTGGCTGGGTAGGCTACCCTTACTTGCCTTAGCTAACATATCCTCTATTTTACCTAATAGTTCTTTTTTGTTAATCGGCTTAACAACATACTCATCAGCGCCTCTTTCTAATGATTGGACTATATCGCTTTCTTTATCTTTAGCAGTAACCATAATAACAGGCAGGCCGGAATTTTGGGAGTCTTTCCTTAATATCTCACAGACCTGGGGACCATCTAACTGCGGCATCATAATATCCAGCAGGAGTAAATCCGGCCGTTCCTTGCCGACCATTTCTATGGCCTGCTTTCCATCATAAGCCTTCAGTACCTCAAAGTCTGCTGCCTGCAGGATTGCTTCAAGAAGTTCAACGTTCTTTTCGTTATCATCAACAACCAAAATCTTTGCTTTTCCCATTTTCACCTCTGCCTATGTCGCAAATAACGGCTCAAGCCGGACCGATATATTTTTCTACCAAAACAGGAAACTGCCTGGTATCTATCGGTTTTGCGATATAATCATCTACGCCCAGGGCAATGATTTTCTCCCTGTCGCCCTTCATGGCCAAGCTCGTTACCACAATCACCTTTATATCTTTGGTCAGGGGGTCGCTTTTAAGTATTTTTGCCGCGGCAAACCCATCTATCCCCGGCATCTGCATATCTAAAAGGATTAGATCCGGTTTGAGCTCGCGCGCCATGCTTATACCCTTTCCTCCATCCTCTGCCTGCAAGATTTCATAGCCGCGGTATTGCAGGATATCCGACATCAATAATCGGTTATTCTCGTTGTCATCCACAATGAGTATCTTTTTGGCCATTTTTGTCTCCCGAAGATATACCGTATCCCAATCAGATGAATAGAATACGGCCGATACGCTATGATTTAACGGGTATTATGAATATAAACTTAGAGCCCTTGCCAAATTCACTTTCTACCCAGATTTTCCCTTCATGCAGCTCAACTAGTTTTTTAGTTAAGGCAAGGCCTAAGCCTGTGCCTTCAACAGTCTTGGAATAGGCAGATTCAATCTGGCTAAAGGTTTGAAAAAGCTTCGAAAGGTCTGTGGGCTTTATACCGATGCCGGTGTCTTTTACGGAGATCTCTATAAAATCCCCCTTCTCTGGCTCGCCTGCCTCCGGCGCAGCCGAAGAAGCGCCCTTGACCCGCTTTGCGCTTACCTCAACGCTGCCGCCGTCCGGAGTGAACTTCACGGCATTAGTTAAAAGATTAAACATTATCTGCTTAAGTTTCTTTGGATCAGCTAATATGTTAATATCTGCCTGAGGCCCGACATCTAAAGACAAACTTATATTGTGCTTGAGGGCCTTCTCCTGAAGCAAAGTAAGCGATGCCTCAAGGACATCTTTTTTTAAAGATATGTTTTCCGGCTCAAGCTCCATTTTCCCGGCTTCCACTTTGGAGAGATCCAATATATCATTAATCAGGCTTAAAAGATGCCTGCCGCTGGTATTAATGTTATCCACGTATTTTTTCTGCTTCTCATTCAACTGGCCAAAATATTGATCCTGCATAACCTCGGCAAAACCAATAATTGCATTAAGAGGGGTTCTTAACTCATGAGACATATTAGCCAAAAAATCTGATTTTGCGCGATTGGCGGAATCTGCCTGAAGTTTTGCTTTCTCAAGTTCGTGCTTCTGTTCAAAGAACCGGCTGATTATACGGATGATATCGCCGAATTCGGTTTGATCTTTTTGCAACGCAGCCGCACTTTCAGTATTCTCGTTTTTTAAAGCACCGGATATTAACTGAAGCGGGATCTTGACCCACCTAGTCAGCAAAACTATAAAAATAATCAAGAATATCCCCAAAAACGCCGTCATTATAAAGAAAAAGTTTTTGTAATTGAGGTTGAAATCCTTAATCAGCTGGGATTCCTTCCAGACGGTTACTTCAAACGCCGGTTTTGCATCCCAACCTATAAGAATCCGGCTAAAAGTGGTTATCCCCTTTTCCGGATTTGAGACAATGGGGAATTCTTTATTGTCCGAAAACGCAGTTAAGGTTATATTGTACCCACATAACTTGGCAATTTCATCGATATAACTCTTATTCCAAAGGCGGCCGGCCAGAAAATAGCCTTGCGCGGGAGTCTTCCTTTCCACATCCTTGCCTGGGTGAATGCTGGCGCCGCGAATTTCAAAAATACCTTTTGGGGTATTGATATAAAAATGACAAAAAGGTCGGTTAGCAAAAAGGTCGCTTATTCTATTCTTGGTAAAAGTTAGCTCTTTAAGGTCGGGGTTTTCAAGATCATCTACGGAGTAGACAAGAGAACCGTCTAGCCCGTATATCCATATTACATTCGCATTGTAAACAGGTAATGCGGTATCGATATTTTCAGCAGCCCAGGTTTTATCTCCGCTGACTACAAAATTGCCCATCTCATCCCAATGAGTATAATCGTAGGCTAAGGTATCCAGTGCTTTTCCTTTAAGTTCCAGTATTCCTTCAAAAGCCAGCTTGATCTGTTTTTCTTCATTGGAGAATAACGTGATTAGATTTTGCTTCTCAAAACCCCTCTGCAAGAGGAGAAAAGAAACAAATACTATAACAATTGAAAAGAGTAAAAATATTATTTTTGTTTGTACCCGCATATTTTTCTTCTCACATTTTCTGCGCTATCTTATCCATTGCCGCGCTATCTGCCGCTGGCAGACAGGACTTCTTTTATTCTTTGAATAACCTCTGTCGGACTTGACGATTTGGAGATAATAAACCTGCCGGAAACCACTCCGTGTTGCGACTTGACCTCTTCCTCGGTGATTATACTAGTGAGATATATTACCGGTATATTTTTGGTCTTATTATTTTCCAATAAATCGCGGGACACCTTACCACCGTCTTTCTTTGGCATCATCACATCGAGAAGTATTAGATCGGGGATATCCTTAATTGCGAGTTTCAGGCCATCTTCACCGTTGCCAGCGGTCAAGACATCGAACCCCTGGCTCAACAAAATATCCTGATAGAGTTCAAGCTCTTTTGGATCATCATCCACGATTAAGATCTTAGCCATAGCCATCCTCCTTTTTATTATTTATGCCGAATATCTCTATCGCCAGAGCCGCTTGCGTAAAAGATTCGCCCGGCTAACTTTTCAAAACCAGTTCAAGGGCTTTAGGGTCGTTAGCCTTACGCATCGCTTCTTCTACGGAAATTAATCCATCTTGACAAAGATTTTTTAAAGTTTGCTCCAGGTTCTGCATCCCTTCTTGACGCCCGGTCTGGATGGCGGAATATATCTGACTAGTACTTCCTTCTTTAATCAAGTGCTTTATTGCAGAGTTAACTATCATTATCTCAAAGGCAGCGATCCGGCCAGAGCCATCCTTCTTGCGCAGCAACTTCTGGGCGATCACTGCTCTTAAAGTAGACGCTAATTGGGTGCGTATCTGAGGCTGCTGATGAGGCGGAAAGACATCGATCATTCTATCTACTGTTTGCGCCGCATCGTTTGTATGCAGGGTAGCAAATACTAAGTGCCCTGTTTCCGCGGCAGTAATGGCATTGGAAATGGTCTCCAGATCCCGCATTTCTCCGACCAAAATAACATTGGGGTCCTCTCTCAATGTGTCCCTGAGGGCAGCGGCAAAAGAATCGGTATCTATGCCTACCTCCCTTTGGTTAATTTCGCAAAGTTTGTTTTGATGAAGGAATTCCAGGGGGTCCTCTATAGTTATGATATGGCCTTTAATATTATTATTTATATACCCGATTATCGCCGCCAAGGTAGTCGATTTTCCGCTTCCGGTCGGCCCGGTAACTAAAATCAACCCGTTTGGTTTTGTTGCTAACTCTTTGATAACCGGCGGCAATCCCAACTCTTCCACGGTAGGTATTTCAAAAGGAATACACCGCATCACCGCACCTACACACCCCCGCTGTTGATAAACATTTACCCTGAAACGGGCTATCCCCGGCACGGAATAGGAAAAATCGAAACGATGGCTCTTATTGAATTCTTCTTTCTGCTCCTTTGTCATAATAGAATAGACGTATTTTTCTATCTCTTTGGAGGACAAAGGGCTAAGGTCAGAAAAGGACAGTTCCCCGTTGACGCGAAAGATGGGAGGGCTGCCCGCCTGAAAATGAAGGTCGGAGGATTTCTTGATTACCAGGGTGCGCAACAAAATATCGATATTCGTCATATTTTTTTCTCCTTAATAATCACCGCGCCTCTTAAGCGCTAAAAAACCTGACATCTATAAATTTCAGGACGGATTACTTGTCTTCTCTGGCTCAGATCTGGTTCAAAATTCAACTTCTTCTCATTATCCGAGAAGAATGATATTACTGAGACCACTCTCATGTTTCATGAACGCAAACCCCCTGGATTACATAAGCCAATTATAGGCTCAATAGCTTAATATATCAAGAATATTCTGGATTTGGAGAAGAGAATTTTGTAGCGATTACGAAGCAGGATTGTCCTGTTTGTCCGTTAATTTCTGGATGGAAACGACGTAACTATTTGACGCGCAAATAGATGAAAGATACCCGCCTCCTTTAGGCGGACATGAGTTATTTATATCTTCTTGCTCTTATTTGGTCACATTTTCTACACCGGTAGCCATTTTGTCTTAATCTTCTTTTGTATTTCTGCCTTCATGGAAGAACAAACAAAATTGCTGCCATAAAAACCGCTGCCCATATCAACCTGATCCTTCCTTATTCATTTCAATGCGTAACCGCGGTAAACATTCCGGGAAACGTTTTTGCAAGAACTCAAGAAGCTTTTCCCTGACTTCACAACGTAAGTCCCACATAGTAGGAGAATCCTCTGCGCTCATCAACGCTCGCAGTTCAACTGTTTTATCAGTTGCATTGGTAACCTGTAACACATTGACCTTTTTATCCCACTTTGGGCAGTTTTGTAGAATACGCGTTAATTCATTACGGATTTCTTTCACGGGCACGGCGTAATCGGTATAGATAAAAACCGTTCCCAACAAATCTGCTGAAGTCCGCGTCCAATTCTGAAATGGTTTTTCGAGGAAATATGATATCGGTACTACCAGGCGCCTTAGGTCCCAGATACGCACCACTACGAAAGTGAGGGTAATTTCCTCAATCCAGCCCCATTCATCCTCAATAATAACCACATCATCCAACCGAATTGGCTGGGCGATGGCTATCTGGATTCCGGCAATAAGATTGCCCAGTGTTTTTTGCGCGGCAAAACCTATAACTATCCCGACAATTCCTGCCGAAGCCAATATACTTACTCCTATATGCCTGACTTCTGCAAAACTCATCAGCACGAAGGAAACAGTCAACAAAACTATAACCACGCCTATGATATTTGCGATCACGCGCATTTGTGTATGCATACTGCGGGCATGCACATTATCCCGTGTATTGATATCATAACGGTTCAAAAGCTCATCGCGGACAATATAAACAATCTTTATGGCAACCCAACCAAACAACGCAATAAGCAGGATATGGATAAAATTGCCGATAAATAAGCCTGCCTTCCCCGGTAACCGTAATAAAGGCATAACACCTGCGACACACAAAACGGGTATCAGAAAACGTAAAGGACTTTTGAGAGGCCCCAGGTTGGGCTTAGGTAATTTTGAGGGAAGGGCATCCCGACATTTAATTAAAAAAGCGACAAAAAAATAAAGTATCCACCCGGCAACAAAACTAGCAACTATTAAAATGCCCGAGAACAGATTATTATCCATGGTCTTAAATCCTTTCTTTATTTATATGCCTATCCTAAGAAACAACAGCCTCATACTAGTCGCTTTGAATTGGTAACCTAAAAGTGTGATAGGAAAAAAACCTAAAGTTAGTCCAATACTCTACTTCCGGATTTATCCGAGACAAACCTAACTCTTGCTGGACCTTGAATAACAGGATGGCAATAAACAAAAGAAACACTGGTATAATAAACAACAGGCGCCTGAATAATAAGGGGCCTTTCTGCTTCAGCCCGATTATGCAGGGAAGGACGCCAAATAGTATCACAACGCCTATGCCCCCCACAAAATCAAGCACGCTAAGGAATATATTCGGGTAGACAATAGTAATAACCAACGGCGGTAGGAAAGAAAGTGCTATGGTCAATGCCCTGTTTCTTGTCTTAATATAGTTTACCGTAAGATCATCAATAAAATCCATCGTAGTGTTTCCAAAAGATATATACGAAGTAATAATAGCCAGAAGGGCAAAAAGAAACAGGGCGGGAATAAAGAGAGGCACTTTTATTACCTGAGCCAGAGGCACAGTCGCCGGCAAATTGTTATTTAAGGCATTAACAATACCATTCTCGCCTGACAATGGCAACACCCCGATACCGACCTGAATCCATAATGAATTCATAATAAACCCGATAACGGTACCGGCAAATATGGCTATAAATATCCCCTTAAGATTCCAGTCCAGTTGTTTGCAGATAGTAGGTATAATATTATGGAAATTTGCCGCCATTACAATAATAGGCAGCGCAGCCGGTAACATCACCCAATCTATACGCGTGAAACGCTGCGGGACTACGTATTTCTCACCCATTAAAACAATGACGATAAAAGAAACCAGTAATAACACAACAAATAAGGCATTACACCTAAGAAGGGACTTAGGGTTCACTACGGCGATCGCTGTTACAGCTAAAAAGAATAGTAATATAATTAACTCCCTGGGGATATGTACAGCTGAAAGCCTCATAATAATAGCGGTGGCCCCGGTAAGATATACTGTAAGCGAACCATAAAGAATAATCAGATTAGCTATAGTGGCTATCCATTTCCCAAAAGAACCGAAATGCTGCTGATACATGCTCGGGTAATGGAATACTTCTTTGTACGTGCTCACTGCCTCCTTCCCTAGTATAAAAGCGGTCAAAAGCATAGCGCAACTTATTATAAACGTCCCTATCAATGAAGGCAATAAACCGGCCATCCCTGTCTTGATTGGAAGCCCTAAAATCCCGGCGCCTATAAGATTACCGGTTATAAAAAAAGTAACCATTATTATAAGAGAAAAAGATACTTTCTTATTCATGTCGAGTATTTAAATAACTTTTATTATTATAAAGATTGCTGATCAATTATAGCGCTTTTCTTAAAAAAATAAAATGCCTTACACCTGCCTCCCAATAAAAAAAGCCACCCTACATTCACATGCAAGATGGCGGCCCGACCATCCAACACCCTCCGGGGATACTTTCCTATCCCCGGACCACTTAGGCTTAATTAGAGTTATATTATATCACGATCAATAATATTGACAACGACTCATTAATATACCACGAATATTCTGGTTTCAGAGAAACAATTCCTTATCTAACTTTGTCCAAAATGTCCAGTCTTGGGGGGATGGAAATGACGTAACTATCCAGCAGATAAAGCTATGACAATCTCCGGGGAGGCATCGCTTTGGGATGCCCCATTCATTTGTGCGCCCTTTTTTGATACGTTCCCGAATTTCTCAGAAACTTATCAGTCGGAATTCCACGACTCGTTCGCTCTTTTTGAATATTCGTCTTCCGGAATGAGCGGCTCATCCAACTCCGCCTGGAGGTCGGCCGGTATCCTGCGCTTTAAAGCTATCTCCGCGCCCGCCTGCCGCAGCAACTCTTTATAGTGATTCAGGACCAGTTCCAGCCCCAGGCCATCCGAGGTAAGGAGCGGCCCCTGGCTCCTATAGACCTGCGCGATGATCTCAGCCTTGTTGTTGCGGATGTCACGCTCGCAACAGAGCCGCAATGCCGCGAATTGGTCTTTCTCGGGAAATCCACAGTTCGATACCCAAACGATCGCCGGGTATTTTCCATAGCGCGCTACGTGGCGCGTCTGGCCCGCGTCGCCCATCTCAAACTGCGGGCAGACCAACGGAAGGCTCCTATCCATAAAATCCTTCATGATACCGCTCACGTGATCGACATAGAGCGGGCTGGCCATGATGACAATGTCGGAGGCCATATACCTCTTGAGGAGCTCTTCCATGTCGTCTTTCAAAACGCACCTGCCCGGTGTCTTCGTCCAGCACGTAAAGCAACCGATGCAGTGGCCTATCTTCTTGCGCGCCAGCAGGACGTTTTCCGTTGATGCGCCCGCTTTCGCCGCGCCCTCCAGGAGCGCCGACACTATGACATGGGTGCTGCCGCGATCAGCCTTCGGGCTACCGTTAAATGCGGTTATCTTCATATATCACCCCTTTTTTCATAAATTAAAAATATGCCTGCGGGGACGCATCACTTTGAGATACTTCTTTGATGCGTTGAAGAAACGGTTCCAAATGCCATGCTGGACTAAAAATAGCTTCATATATGTAACCGCTTATTTGCCCCTCTTAGAATACCATGCGGTGAACTTCGCGGCAGCCAGAATGGGACAGATCGCGATCATCCAGTTCACCAATACGTTTATTGACGGTATGAGATGGTTCAGTCCGGACGCCGCCGTGTTGGCCAGGAACGCTGCGAACCAGACCCAGGTAATTACATAGTTGGCGTGCAGGAACTCAGCCGAAGTCCAGTACTCCTTTGGGACGCTCTCGCGCGCGTACTGGATCGTAAACGGCTTGCCGATAAGTATGGAAACGAACACTATGAGCGTGAGGGCGGCGTTACTCATCAGTCTTATCCAATAGCCCAGCCACGCACGGTCGACGAAGGCCGCAGCAACCGCAAACACGACGAATACCGCCAGCGTCCCTATCTGCAATATCTTGGGAGTGCGCCCGGACATTTTCTCCATCACGATAGCGGCAACGGAAGCCGCAAGCGCGACGACGATCGCAGTAAAAAGCTTGCCGTAGCTCAACAACACCCAGAACACCAGCCATGGCAAGAACGTCATTATCATACCCATCTTACTCTCCCTGATCCCGTCGAGAGGCATAATACCGGGGCCCCTCTAAGAATAACCTCTCGCTATCTACAGGTATGTATTATAAAGCTGGATATGACGGTTATCAAGGAAATTCAGGGATTTAGATAGGCATAGGGTTATTTAAATCTTCTTACCCTTAGCAGATAGGAATTTTTATGGAATATAAAGGGGCGTGCTGCTGAGCGCCATAAATATCAGTATCTCCTATTCCACCCGAAGCCACAGTTCTGGGAATAGTAATCTTAATCGCCCAGGCTTGAGCAAAATTATAAATTTCAGCCTTGTCTTCATTTTCTAACTGATACATCTGCGCAATCAGTTTCTTATTTATAACCCCGGACTTTACCGCTTCTTCATAGTGCTCTAAATTATCAAAGAAGATATCCATGGTAAATAAGAAAGGCTTGGCGTTTTTACTCCGGATAATCGTGGCTATATCAGCGATATTAACCAGTTTAACCATTATATCTCTTCAAAACTTATGGGAAACAACGCGACCGGACTGTCAACTTCTACTAAATGATAGATATTAAACTCAAAAACTTCTCCCACGTCAATATTTTCCGGAGAATAAAGCATGGCTAAGTTTCCGGCGGTTGCTTTGCATCCCGGATAATCAAAATGCATGCTTAAATGCGAAAGGTATCCGCAAATTGTGCTGGCCAGCTCTTGTGTTTTAGCCACCACCTCGCCAATAAGCCCCAGTTCAAAGGACAGGGCATTCTTTATGCATTCGGCTTTTCCCAAGACCCCATTTTTACCATAGACATGGAACAAAATCTGAAAATCTTCATCCAGGTCATGGAAAAAGGCCTTAGTGTTTTTCGTCACTCCATCAATTAAATAATCTATCTGGCTAATCATGACCGGATCTCTGACCCCGGAAATAAAGACCGTACGATAACCTACCTTAGCCGCGCCTTCAACCTTTATCGTATATACATCTTTGACAAATTTAGTCCCGCTCACCTTGGTCATACGGCCGGTTTGTTCGAATACCGTCTGGCTTAAATCCAGTGTTCCTGCGGGAAGTCCGGCTTTAACAGGATTACGTTCTTCATAAAGAGAATGGTCCGCTACAGATTTAGGAGTGCATTTGCTTTTTGGATTCATCGGCTCTACTAAAAAGTATCCTTTTCTAATTGTGCCTAAAATCGGCTCAAAGCCACAAGAAGGTTCTGCCGCCATAGAACCGCATTCAAGTATTTTCCCCATATGCTCAGCCAAGGCCTCATCAAAACCATTCATGATCGGAATCGCCGCCATAATAGCCGGATCATAAGCACGTCCGGCAATAATCACATCCGGCTTTGATTTTAGCGCTTCAATAAAGGGCTCAACTCCCATTTGGGCTACAATATTAGTGGCTCTATCCACCTCTTCTACAGTTAAAGCTTTAGCGGACTCAAAAGTGCGCACCTTACCTTGTTTAACCGCATTTTTTAAAAACTCTTTGCCAATATCCCCGGTAATAGTGGCTAATTTAAAATGAAGGTTTTTTTCTTTGGCAATTTCTTTTACAATATTAATGGTCCACTCAAGAGTAGACTTAGTACCGGGGCCACAGGCCGAACCCACTAATAAAGGAATATTATTTTTATCCCGCGCCAGCAACAATATCTCAAGATCCCTTTTTATCATCATCTTATTGGAAATTGGCAGCCCCTTGCCAAGAAAATATGGACCGGGGTCAGTTGAACCCGCATCAACCGCAATAGCGTGGGGGTTGCGTCTCATGCCTTCTTCAAGCAATTCTTCGGGGAAGCCGCTTCCAATTGAGCCATTAGGAGTTAAAACCCTGATTTCATCCATAATTAAATAAAGTATATAGAAAACAAAACTGGCTGTCTACCTTTTTTCTATCCAAAAGAGATGTTACAATATTTACTAATAAGAAAAGATATTTACGCATAATAACCTCAGGGGAATCCTCCCTAATCTACGCAGGTCAATTATAGGTTTAATACCTTGGCATATATAAAGAATATTCCGGGCTTAAAAAGGTTTTTCCCTGCGCCGGAACTTTATAACTCCTCCAACGCGCTTATGCATTTTAAGTAACCTCTAATTCGCCTGTACCCTTATCCCGTTTATATTATAGCAAGTCTTGCCAAAAGGTACGACGTAATAGATTCAGCCCCCTGATTGAGATTAATATTTCTCTCCCCTATGCCGTCATAACATCCCCCCGTGACCCTGTCGTAAACAACTTGTTTCAGGCTGTTGTCGCCTAAAAACCAGTTAAAGGCTTCATGCATAAGTTTTTTATAAGAATCCTTCCCGGTTATTGAATGCGCCGTAGCAAGAGCGCAAACCATCGCCGATACATCCTCCGGTTGTTGATCAAAATAGCGGCGCTCTCCCATCTTATGATGCCAACCATCCTGGCCTATTGGCATATATATCCCGCCGACAAAAGTCTTGCTTATCAGAAAATCCAACGACTTAATCCCTATATCCAGGTATTCCCTTTTACCGGTATGCCCATGCCCTAAAATAAGAGCCTCCGGCAAAACAGCGTTCGAGTAAGTCAGGTAATTTTCAAACCACTGCCATCCCTCGCAAGATACACCCCGATAAAACGATACCAATCTATCGCAGTGAGCAACTAACAGCTCCTTTAAGTCCTTACCTTCAATCTCCTGTATCTTTTTTAAAATGAGGCTTACCCCTTTTGCGTAAAAAGCGATTGCCCGCGGGGATTCAAACATCTTGCATATTTCTAACCTTTTCTTTAATAAGGATAAGGCCTTATTCCTTACGCTGTCCGGCAGGTAATCGGCCGCGGTAACAACCGCCAATGCCCAAAGAGCCCGGCCGTTGGCATCATCAAGACTGTCCTTTTTGTTAAGCTCGGTATCTATTGACCTGTCGGACCTTACATAATTACAAAACATGCGGTCTTCGCCTAAAACAAACTCTATGAAGCGTAAATATACCTCTATGCGCTTGAGTAATTCACTTTTCTGCTTATCAGGATAAACCGCCTTAAACGCTCCTCCTAATTTTTCATAACATAAACACGCAACTACCAGGGCGCGCGCATTATCATCCAGCGTATAACCTGATGAGATATCCGGTAAAGATAACCTGGCGAACTGTATAATCCCAAAGTCATCTGTCAGGCGAAGAATGTGATTAAGGTTAACGCGGGGAATTTTCTTGTGCTCGCTTACTTCGGCGATATCGCTGGAATATTTTGAGAATAATTTTGAATACTCAAGGGCAACATTTTCCCATGTCATATTGCGGGTCCTAAAATACGCGTTCTTCCCAAGTTGTTCTCTTAAGGAAGAATCTTTCAAAAGCCTCATGATGCCTTCGGCATAAGAACCGGGATCCCTGAAATTAACTAATATCCCCGCCTCGGAGGTAATGAACTCCCTGGCTTGCGCAAAAGGAGTGGAAATTACCGGCCTCCCCGAACCCAGCGCATAAGAGAATGTTCCTGAAACGGACTGATTCGGGTCGAGAGAAGTTGAGATGTAGATATCCGCGGCCCTTAAAAAATGAAGGAGCTTGTCCACAGAAACATACTCATTATAAAAGTTCACGTGGGGAGACAGCCTAAGATCATGGACCTTTTGGATCAGGAATTTACGGTAGCTTTCCCCTTCTTCTTTTAGGACATTCGGATGAGTAACCCCTAGAACTATATACAAAATATCCGGGTAGGCATTAACAACTTTAGGCAGCGCCTCTATTACGTATTCGATCCCCTTCCCCCTGCTCAGCAATCCAAATGTCAAAAGGCTTACCTTTTTTGAAAGCCCTAAAGCAGACTTAGGTTTTGCGCTGGAGGCATAGGACATAGAATGGATGCCGTGAGGAATCATTGAAATTTTCTCTTCAGCTATTCCATATTCGCGGATAAGGATCTCTCTTGAGAAATTAGTCATCGCCACTAATCCGCTTGCTTTTTCGGCTATCGAACGGACTATCGCTTTAAGCCTAGTCCCGGGCGAAGGCAAGATGCTATGAAAAGTCACAACCGAAGGTTTCTTGAGCGCCCCCAGGAAAGAAATGATGTATGATCCGTATTCGCCTGCGAAGATGCCAAATTCATGCTGAATATTGACGAGTTTAACCTCGACCATTGCGTTGATATCTTTAGCAGTCTTAATGTATTCCCGCTTGGAATACTGGTTTATCTGAAAAATGACTTTTTTTGAATAGTGGTAACGCGATATGTCGTCAAGATTAACCGCGACTACCCTTGACTCGATGGCAGGTTCAAGCAAATCATCCATCGCAGTCGTAAGGTCTGCGGTAAAGGTAGCTATACCGCACTCTCTGGGGGGAAAAGTGGATAAATAAAGGATTTTAAAGGCTTCATTCATTATTAATAAACAACTTACGATTATTATTTTTTGAGTTCTGTCAAAAGCTCTTCCATATCGACAGATTTAGCCGCTATGAGTTTATCGGCTGCGCCATAATATATATATAACCTGTTGTCTTTCAGTACGGTTCCTGTAGGAAAAACAACGTTGTCGACATCTCCGCGCTTTTCCCACTTCTCATTCGGAGAAAACAAGGGCTGCTTCATGCGTCCTATAACTTTAGCCGGATCGTCGAGGTCTAGTAATGCGGCTGCCGCATGATAAATTCTGCCTTGAGACGAATCCTCTATGCCATGATAGACCAAAAGCCATCCCTCCTTAGTTTCAATTGGCGGACATCCGCCACCGATATTCCTGCTTTCAAACCTGTATTTGGATTCGAGTAGAATGTAACTGCCTAAATTCCTAAGATATTCTCTCCAATAATCATCGGTAAGGTCTTTAAAATCATTAAAATAAATCACCTGAATCCCCGGAAGGATACGGTGAACCAGCGCGAATTTATTGTTAAATTTCTTAGGAAAGATAAAGGCGTCCTTATCCCATAACAGAATGTCAGCGCCTTGCCTGTCTTTTATATATGATTCAAAAAGAAAATACTTCTCCCTTACCCTTATTTTTGAGCAAGCAAAGAGTTTGCCTGCTTCGGCATAAGTAATACGCGGAGATATTACCCCCTGCTTTACGAAATTGATAAGGTCGGTGCTCGTAGCGTAAGCGAAAATGGCGTTTTTACCGTCATAGGCAGTATAAAAAAGATAATATATCCCGTTTAAAAAAACAATCCGGGGGTCCTCTACGCCTTTTTTCTCGTAATCATATTCTGGAAAAAGGACGGGATGGTCAAGCCTCCTTACGACCTTATTAGCGACTAACTGACAGTAGCCTATTGAAGAAACCATATCGGCCTGCCTTACGCCCCTGTAAAACATATGAGTTACGCCGTCTATCTCTACGCAGGCGGGATTTAAGACTGCCCGGTCATCAAATGCATTGCGTGAACTCTCAAGTATTATACCCTCACTCTTGACTTCAATCATTTGGCCTCTTTCTTTATTAAATGAAATATTACCTCTTAAGATTCAGGAGACGGTCTATTTTTCCCATACTTGTATTATAGGCTCAATACCACGCCTTATCAAAGGTTTTAAAAATTGTGCAGGAATTCCCAGGGAATATTTTACCGGGCAGAAGGGACTCACCATAAAAATACTTTCTGCAAACAGGTAAGGCAAAATTAGAGAGGTGTTTCGTTTTCCGCCCAGAAATACGGCACGGTAGAAAAAGCCTAATAGATGCTATTGCGGCAGGACTTTCTCAAAATGCTGGTAATCTTTTAAAGATTTCCAATTACCTCCCCACGTCCACCCTAAACGTACAAAAGTTTTTACAACAGGGGAATCACAAGCAAGCGTTCCCGGTTTACCTGTATCGTATACTGCACCAGGAGGCAATACAATGTTTCCTTTAATATAAGGATTTTGCACAGGATTAATATCAATGGCAAAGCCATAAGCATGTTTAGAAAGAGATTTTCCCCCGGTTACAGTCCTATAATTAAACGCGGAAGTATTATTGGATAACATAGAAAGATCATCCTCATTCCACTTTCCATTCTTAAAAAACCGGTCATGAGAAATGGGAATAACGGAGTTAATAGGAAATTTGTTTTCTAAAGCAACCCGGAATACTTCCCGGATATCTTCTACGAGCCTTTCATCTATAACAAGTTGCCCCTTGTGGATTCTTCCGTCAAATGAATAATATAGTACATCCACAAGCCTTTGCCTTTTTTTAAATTCAAGCGGGCTGTCTTTTCTTAGCGCTTCAGACAATGAAATATCGCTATCGATAATCGGATTATACGGGGAGCCGGCTGGCGATTCATCAAGCCGTCCGGATGGCGTTCTTACTACTCCGTTAAATTCTGTGGCGCATCCGGATAAAATTGAAGTTGAGAATAAAAGAAAAAGGAATAAATGTTTCTTTACCATATTCAACTCAAATTATAGGATAGATTAGACCAAATATTCACGCTTAAAAGTCCCTCTGTTATGAGCCAGGGGGAAACCTCTCTCTATTTAGATTGGTTTGACGTAACTACTTGCACCGCAATTATATACAAAATGTCCACCCTTGTTGAGTGGACATTTTTATTCGTAGCGCCTTTTCAATTAACCGAACAGAGCCTCGACAGAGGACAAAATTTGCATAATTGATTTTCTATTGTTAGGGATATAACAACCTGCTATATCGAAATGCCCTCCTCCTCCATATTCTTGCGCGACCCTGCCTATGTTAATATCGCCATCAGACCTCAAACTTACCCTTAATGTGTCCTTGTTTTTTTCTCTGAACAATACCGCGGCCTTAACATCCTTCATGGAATACATTTCGTTCGCTATCATATCAGTATCATAATCCTTGCCTCCAACCCTAGCCAGATCATTATCTCGTATGACGGACCAGATGATCTTGCCTTTTTTTAGAAACTTTGACCTCAACAGGCAGATAGCTGATAACATCATCTCCACTCTTGTTTTCGGGCCGTACACCTTATCCGCCAATTGCGAAAAGGCTATGCCTGTCTTTAATAATTCCCCGCACGCCGTAAAGGTAAATGGCCTGACATTTGCCAATTTAAATAAGTTTGTCTCTACAATCAACGATGTTAAAAGATTTTCCCCTATATCCCTGGTTATTGCAACATGCAGCTTTTTTAAAAGTATGTAGACTAATTCCCCTACGGCCGCCGCCTCATGATCAACAAGACGGATATCACCGAAAGATCTCCTGAATTCATGATGATCAATCTCAAGGATGGCTTTTGCCTTTTTGAAGACGGAGATGTTTTTACCTAAGAGCTCAATCGCGCTGCAATCGAGGGCTATAGCCAAATCTATTTTTTTGTTTGTAGTACTAACGATACAATCCGCCCCTGGCAAAAACCTGTAGCGTTCAGGTATGTTACCCGGACACAAAAGATATACGTTCTTGCCTAAGCTATCCAGCGCCAGGCCCAGCGCCAAAAGAGACCCTATCGAATCTCCATCCGGATTGATATGACCAGAAATAGCTATATTCTTAGAGCTTAGTATGCTTTGCCGGATTTTTTTAAAACCTTCCATACGCTTAAGCCTTTCACCTCTCACATCTTCTCAGTTTCGATAGTTACTTTTACTTCCGGGGGCTTATCACCGGAAAAACGAAACTCAGATGGAATAATGAGTTTAGGAACTAGGGTTGTTGTTTCTGTTATTGATTTTAATTCGATAGGTTCTGTCGTAATAGAAATTTTTTCTCGGCCGATCATATCGGGGATCCTGACCGATACGCTCTGGGGCTCAACCCTCATCTCTTTAATAGTAACCCCGGAAGGCGCTCGCCCATTCGTCTTTATTTGTATCGGAATGTTAACAGATATCATCTTGTACACCTTAAGCGGGATTTCCTTTGGTTCGATATTAAGCAAAGAAAACCCTGCAGGCTTGCGTACCATATCCTTATTAAGATAATATTTATCCGTCCCTTCTTTGATCTTTGACATATCCATGGACAATTTAAGTTCTTTTGGGTCCAGGAGGCTGAAGGCGCGCTCCGAACCGCTGAGGGTGATAGTTACCTCTCTGGGTTTCGTCTCACTGATTATCTTGTCTTGGGCAAGGTTACGATATTCGATAGGAACGACAAAATCACGGCGGATTGTTTCGCTGCGATGCCCAAATGCCAGCCACAAACCAAACGCCAGAACAACAGCAATAATCTTTTCCAAAAAATGCCCCTTTAAAAAATCCGTCGAGAGCGCTTTGTGTTTTACGGGAAACTTTTTTCTATAAAAACTTTCTAAAATATTACGCAGCTCCCCAATATCTTTTAACTGCGTCATCTTCCCCTCTGCCGCCACCGAAACCGTACTGCGCTCTTCCGAGATAATAATACATAGCGCGTCTGTACGCTCTGCGAGACCTAATGCGGCGGCATGGCGCGTGCCTAAGTGGCCTACCTCTTCTATGTTCGTAGAAAGAGGCAGGTGGCAGCCAAACATAGCAAGCCGCGTTCCTTCAACAATAATCGCACCATCATGACTTGGGCTGCTGGGCTCAAAGATGCTCTCTATTAATATTTGGCTTAGCAAAGCATCGGAATTAATCCCTGCCTCAAGATAGCGGTCTAGGGGGTCTTTGCCCTTTACAACAATCAAAGCGCCGATTTTTTTACGGGAAAGATTAGCCAATCCGCTAATTAACATAGCGATACCCTGGCCTTGCGAATCCACCCGGGGCCGCCGGCGCGTTATTCCCCAGATAGCGATTTGCTCAAAAAAATGGCGGAAATCGTCCTGAAAAATCACTACGATCATAATAAGAAAAATGGCAAAAAACGCCTGAAAAACCATAGTAGTCAAATAGAGCCCGAAGATGCGCGCCAAAATATAAATGAAACCCAAAATGATCATTCCAACCAGAATAAACCGAACCCGCGCCTTCTTTAGCCAGACCAGGATTAAATAAACAAAAATAGAGATAATACCTATATCGATAAAATCGATAAATCTCAGGCCTTGTAAAAACTCCGTAACATAGTTAAGCATTTCAGTAATCATATCTTCCGAATTGACCGGTCTCCTTTTATCGTAATCTCAAATTTCAGGCTTGGTTCAGGCGCATCCGGTACCGCATAATTTATTTCTTATATTGCCTGCGCGCTGTCAAGAAGCATAACACCGGGGATCCCTCTAAGAATTGATGCGGAAGCACCTCCCTGAATTACATAAGCCAATTATAGGCTCAATAGCTTAATATATCAAGAATATTCTGGATTTGGAGAAGAGGATTTTGTAGCGATTACGAAGCAGGATTGTCCTGTTTGTCCGTTAATTTTTGGATGGAAACGACGTAACTATTAGAAGGATAAATAGATATGAAACGTCTACCTACAAGATACGGATAAGAAGTTATTACCTTCTCAATCTCAACGCATTACCAATAACTGATACGGAACTGAAACTCATTGCAGCTCCCGCGATCATCGGACTTAAAAGAATTCCAAAAAACGGATAAAGAATACCCGCCGCCACAGGGACCCCTATCGCATTATAAATGAAAGCAAAAAACAGGTTTTGACGAATGTTTTGCATAACCCTTCGGCTAAGCCGCAGCGCTTTAACAATCCCATTAAGATCCCCCTTAACCAGGGTAATTCCTGCGCTTTCAATTGCCACGTCTGTTCCCGTTCCCATAGCAACACCGACATCCGCTTCAGCTAATGCCGGGGCATCATTAATACCATCCCCGGCTACCAGCACCTTTACGCCTTCGCTCCTTAACTTCTTTACAATCTCCTGCTTATCTTTTGGCTCTAGTTCTGCATAAACGTCAGTAATGCCTAATTCCTTTGCAATGGCCTTCGCAGTTTTTTGATTATCGCCTGTCAACATAACAACCTCAAGGCCCATTTTATGCAAAGCGCAGATAGCATCGGGAGTTGTTTTCTTTATAGGATCAGAAATCCCCAGTATCCCCACAGTTTGTCTATCAACGGCTACCCAGATAACAGTCTCGGCCTCCTCTTGAAACTCATCAGACTTTTTCTTTAATCCTTCAGCTAAAGCTATTCCATTGTCTTCGATAAATCTTTGTTTTCCGAGTAAGACTGCCTTGCCATTAACTTTGCCTTTAACCCCTCCGCCCGTTACGGATTGAAAGTCATCTACCGGCGCCAATTCATAGCCTTTATCTTTTGCGTAATCAACTACTGAGCGAGCCAACGGATGTTCACTGCTGCGTTCGATAGAAGCCGCTATGCCCAGCAATGATTTCTCATCCCAGCCGTTTGCTGTAATAGTAGCGGTTACCTGTGGCCTGCCGGCCGTCAAAGTCCCCGTTTTGTCTATAAGCACACAGGTTACTCTCTCGGCCTTTTCAATCGCCTCGGCATTTTTTATCAATATCCCTGACTGAGCGCCGATTCCGACGCCAACCATAATGGACATCGGCGTTGCCAGACCCAAGGCACAAGGACAAGCGATTATTAAAACCGAAATAGCGCTAACCAGGGCATATGCTAAAGCCGGCGCCGGCCCGAATAGGAACCAGACAATAAAAGCGGCTACCGCACACACCAGCACGGCAGGGACAAAATATCCGGAAATCTGATCAGCAAGTTTCTGAATAGGAGCACGACTACGCTGTGCATCAGTTACCATTTTCACGATTTGGGAAAGAAGGGTTTCAGGACCTATCTTTTCAGTCCTCATAACAAAAGTACCTGTCTGGTTAACGGTCGCGCCAATGACCCGGTCTCCTTCAATCTTCACAACCGGCACCGGTTCACCTGAAATCATTGATTCATCGATTGTACTCTTACCTTCAATAATAATGCCATCCAGGGGCACTTTCTCTCCCGGACGAACACGCAATAAATCACCTTTTTGGATATATTCAATAGCAGCATCTTCTTCTCTGCCCTCTCTGATGCGGTGCGCCTGTTTAGCGGCAAGGCCAAGTAAAGCCTTGATCGCCTGGCCTGTCCTATTACGCGCTTTTGCTTCAAGAAACTGCCCCATAAGCACCAGGACTGTAATAACAGCAGCCGCTTCAAAATACAAGCCGATCTTACCGTGCTGTTTTAATGATTCGGGGAAAACACCCGGAAAAAGGATAGCTATCGCGCTAAAACCATAAGCCGCCCCCACACCCATAGCAATCAAGGTAAACATATTGAGACTCTTATTCAAAACTGATTTCCAGGCTTTTACAAAGAAGATACTTCCTGCCCATAATACAACGGGTGTTGTGAAAATAAACTGCAGCCAACGTGAAAGTCCGGAAGAAACAAGTGCTTTCAGATTGAAAACCGGGATCATCTCGCCAAGCGCCAGGAAGAAAACAGGAAGAGCCAAAATCAATCCAATCCAGAATTTACGCGCCAGCATACGCGCTTCTTCATTGTCGTCTTCTCCGGCAGGGGCAGCCCTCTGTTCAAGACGCATACCGCACTTAGGACAATCACCGGGCTCATCCTGTTCGATTTCAGGATGCATAGGACAGGTATACATAGCTTTATTCCCGATCTCTGGCATGGGTTTCGGTGAATTTAATGATATGTTTCATCATATCAACACATTCTACAGGATACAAACCGACTGCAGTCTCCGCTGAAAGCATCACATAATCCGAACCGTCCAATATGGCGTTAGCGACATCTGAAACCTCCGCCCTTTTAGGGATATGATTTTCGATCATGCTTTCCAGCATCTGAGTAGCGGTAATGACAAATTTTTTTGCCCGGTTACATTTTCTAATTATCCCTTTTTGAACTATCGGCACTTCATATACAGGGATAGAAACACCCATGTCGCCTCTTGCGACCATAATTCCATCGCAGACTTTGATTATTTCATCAATATTTTTAATGCCTTCCCGGTTCTCGATCTTTGCGATGATCCGGTATTTATGCGGATAATTCTTAAGATATTCCCTGATAATAAGGATGTCATCCTTATTTCTTACAAAAGACTGGGCTATATAATCAATTTTATTCTCCATGCAAAAATGGAGGCCCTCCTTGTCTTTTGCTGTCAATCCCTTGAAGCTCAGCTTGATATCCGGCATATTGATACCTTTACGTTCTTTAATTAGCCCGGGGATGACTACCCTGGTCTTCACCCTGTTTTTATCGCGCCCTAGAACTAAAAGGGCTATATTGCCATCATCAATATAAATGTGCTGGCCATTTTTTATCTCATTTAAAGAATCCGTGTAATCAAACGGTATTAGGCTACCTTCTCCAAAGACATTCTCTTGAGTTAACCAGACTACCTGCCCTTTATTTACCTTGATAGCCTGACCTTCCTTTAGTCTTCCGACCCTTATGCGATAGCCTTCTAAATCTCCCAATACCTTGACATTTAAGTGATGTTTTTTATTTAGTTTTCTTATGAGTCGTATCCGAGCCAAATGGACCTTTAAGCTGGAGTGAGAGAAATTCAACCTTGCCACCCCCATACCGGCACCCATCATCTTTATGAGAACATTTTCTTTGTTTGAAGCCGGGCCTAAAGTACAAATTATTTTAGTTTTTGTCATTTACCGCTCCAGGTCTTCCCTTATTTATCTTCAGTATCATTTTCTAAATAAGTTTACCCATCCTCTCATTGACAGGATGTACCGGCATAGTTTATCCTCATTCCGATTAACTTACCTGTATTCCCCGGTGGAATTTTATGCCCAAATGGTCCATTGTCTTATCGACACGGATTTTTATGAAATCATTGAGGACAAAGAACATAAACGCGTATCCCCATACAAAAAGCGCCAATCTCCAGCCTATCGGCTTCATAAATATACCGTACACTGCAAAGAGCGTGGCAATTACCTGGGTTGTTTCACATGTCAATATCAATGCAAGTGCAGGATAAGGCTTATGCCAGAAAGGTTCTTCTCCGGTCCTGGCCAAATAAATGGTCATATGGCCTGCCACCGCTAATTTCAAGAAAATAAGCGTTTGAATCGTCTGGAGATCAAGATGAAAAAGTTCTTTCCCAATCCAGAACATCCCAAAACTAGCAAATACACCGGCTATCCCCAAAGCAGTTGATAGGCTCAAAACCCTCCTCATATTCCAGCTTACCGGATCAGGGTAAATCTTTGTGTTATCGTATGCAATCATCATAATGGGTATATCATTAAGCATTGCCAAGATAACGATCATGATGGCGGTGACTGGATAAAAATTAAAAATCAGGATTGCCAGAGTCATAAACAATAGAACCCTGATTGTCTCCGCGATACGGTAAATCGCATAACTGTTCATGCGCTTGAATATCTTACGGCTCTCCTTAATCGCATCGATTATAACCGAAAGGCCGGACTTGGTAAGGACAATGGCCGCTGCAGATTTTGCCGCATCGGTAGCGCCTGCAACAGCTATCCCCGCGTCTGCCTTCTTTAACGCCGGGGCATCATTAACACCATCGCCGGTCATTCCGACAATATGGTTTTTCGCCTGTAATTCTTCTACTATTTTATACTTATGCTCCGGAAAAACCTGGGCAAAACCATCCGCACCCTCAATAATATTCTGCGCCTCCTTATCGGATTTATCCAGGAAACTAGATGCAGGCTGAATATTTTCTCCCAGACCCACCTCTCTTGCAATCTCCTTGGCCACAGCGACATGGTCCCCGGTTACCATTTTTACGTTTAAGCCCATTGACTTGGCTGTTTTTATAGTATCCGCAGAATCTTCACGCGGCGGGTCATAAATCGCAAAAAGTCCTGCGTATTGCCATTGCCCTGAATCATCTGTTTTGGCAATGCCAAGGGCGCGGTAACCTTTAGCCGCAAAATCATTGACGGTCCCGTCTATTTTAGAAGAAATCAAATCTTTATTGGCTACGAGGGCAAGAATAATCTGCGGGGCGCCCTTGGTTACCTTGAATTTTTTGCCCCCGCTTTCTTCGACGCTTACTTCGGTACGTTTTGCAACCGGGTCAAACGGCTTAAAAGACGTTACTTTATACTTACCGAAATTTTGTGCGACTTCGCTTACCGATTGAGCCCTGGCAATAATAGTATCATCAATAGGGTCCCTGTCTTCTGCCCGGGAAGCCAATCTGGCCCATATTAGCATGTCAACATCCCTAAATCCTTCTAAGGGCTTAAGCTCTTTAACGCTCAGTTCATTTTTCGTGATAGTGCCTGTCTTATCCGAACACAAGATATCTACTCCGGCCATCTCTTCTATAGCCACTAATTTACTTACAATAGCCTCTTTTTTGGCAAGCATAGAAGCCCCTACTGCCATCGTCACCGTCAATACAGCAGGCATTGCCACCGGAATAGAAGCCACGATCAGGATAAGCGCAAACTGAATGATCTCAAGAAATTTCTCATGGCGGAAGAGCGAGACTAGCAAAATAACCGCCACTAAGGCTATCGCAATCACAATCAGATAGTCCCCTATTTTAATTACCGCTTTCTGGAAGTGACTGCGCGTTTTGGCTTCGGCAACGAGCCTGGCAGTTTTACCGAAATAAGTATTTAAGCCGGTGCCGACTACCAGGGCATCCATCTCGCCTTGTTTGACGATGGAACCCGAATAGCCGATATCAGAAAGGTGCTTTTCAACGGGCAGCGACTCTCCCGTTAATACAGATTGATCTACCAGGACATACTCCCCTTCGGTGAGCTTGATATCTGCCGGAATAATATCGCCTAAACGTATACGTATTACATCCCCCGGCACCAATCCTTGTGCCGGCACCTCATTCCATTTTCCATCGCGTAATACGCGCGCCTTAAGCGCCAACCTTTTCTTTAATAATTCGATGGCATTATCTGCCTTATACTCCTGCCAGAATCCCACCGCGGCATTTATCACCAACATTGCAAAAATCACCCCAAAATCTTCACAGTGCCGGATAACAGCGGAAAGTATTGCCGCTATTTCTATCATCCAGGGAATTGGCCCCCAGAAATAACCTAAGAATTTTACCAACGGGTTAATTCTCTTCTCGGCTATTTCATTAGGGCCGTACTGCTTAAGCCTCTTATTTGCTTCTTCAAAAGAAAGACCTGACCTGCCCGAAGAAAGCTTATTAAATAGCTCATCTACTGATATTTGTTTTGCTTCTTCTGTATTCATATAATATCCTCCCTATTCCACCGCTTATGAAATAGTATACCCCGCCTTTAGGTAAAGTCAATTGGCTAATTTAGCATCTTTTCAATTTTTTCTACCAGAATCAGTATTGGATTATATATTATATAAAGCGGTTTTTATGCTTGAGATGACACAATCGCATGCCGTGAAAAGATGCAACCTATGTAAAAGACCTTTATGCAATTTGAAAGGTGCCCCTATAAGGGCAAGCAGTGATATTCAACAAGGGGACTGCCTCTCTGTAAACAGGCAGGACGGGTCATAAAAAGGAATGGACCCGCAACCGCTCTGATATGGGCAGTTATGGGCAGCGGGGAAACCGCTCTCTATTTACAGGTTTGTATTATATGGCTGGATATGACGGTTATCAGGGAAATGAGGAAATTAGAGAGGTTATTCTTTTACTAACTTTGCCCCGATCCGCTTAAGGTTAGGGTATGATTATATCCTCTGCTTTTCGTAAAGCGTATTTTGTGCATAAGGGGCCGATTAATTCATAGACAACAGTAGTGGCCACTATTGTAGTAAAAATCATATTTCCGACCTGCGGGAAGTCGCTTTTAACGATAAGCGCACACCCTAAAGCTACGCCCGCCTGCGGGATCAGCCCATAACCAAGATACCTTCTTACGCTTGTTGAGGCATTAGCAATTCTCGCCCCCAAGTTTGCACCAAGCATCTTGCCGACTACCCTGAAAATAAGATAAGACAGGCCGACTATGCTGAGCTTACCTAAAATACCTATCTCTAAATTTGCCCCGGCTAAGACAAAAAAGAGCAAAAATAATGGCGAACCTATGATCTTTAAGCTATCGAAGAATTTGAAGGAATACCGGTTTAAATTGACCAATACCGCGCCTAAAAACATACTGGCTAAAAGGACAGATAAATGTAACCAGATAGCAAGCCCGATATTCAAGAATATCAGGCCCAGCGTAAGAATAAGCAACTCTGTAGGTGTACGCACAAATCTATAAAATATAGATAATAGCATAGCTGAAAAAGCGCCTAAGATAAACGCTCCGAATATGCTCAAGAGGGAATAAAAAAATACCTTTGCCAGGAAAAAGGTCGCTAAGATATGCGCGTAAATAGCCTGCGATATCGCAAGCGAAATAGCAAATATGATAAGGCACCAGGCATCATCAATTGCTACTACTCCTAAAAGCGTATCGGTAAAATTCCCTTTTGCCCGGTATTCTCTTATGACCATTACGGTTGCAGCAGGGGCAGTTGCAGACGAAATTGCTCCGAAAAGCAGCGATAAATAAAACGGCTGCCGTAAGATCAAATAAAATATAGAGGTAACCAGTACCCACGCCCCGCAGGCCTCCAGGATCGAAATGCACAGCACCGATTTTCCTATGCGGCGCAAATGATAGCGTGAAAAATTCTGGCCGATACCAAAAGCGATTATACCCAAGACTACATTTGAAATCAATCCAGAAGAATTCAGGATCCCCTCCGGGACAAGCCTGAACAACGACGGCCCGATAAAAATTCCCAGCAAAAGGTAGGCGGTTACCGCAGGAAACTTTATTTTTTTTATCAGCTTTGCGGATAATAAACCCGTAAATAGAATAAACCCAAGCCCCAGGATAGTATTCATTTAATAATTCCTTTTTGGTTAAAGACTGACTTTATGATATCGAATATACCGATCCTGCCTACTAACTTATCTGCCCTGCCCACAACAGGAAGCTCTTCTTTTAGATGTAATTTCATCAGATTATAGGCCTCCTCCAGCGAAACGTCCTCCCGGATAGAGATATATTCCTGATCCATAATGTCCTCAACCACTACTAAATCCCCCATATCCTCGGTGATATCCGTCTTGAATATGTCTTTCTCTTCCTCGTCCAGAAATGGCACCAGCTTTAATACATCCGGGCGGTATGATTGAAAGGTATCTATTAAATCACGGAATGAAACAATGCCTACGAGGCGCCTGTTTTCTTCGACAACCGGCACCAGGGGGAATATATGAAAATTATTAAATATCTCTAAAAGCTCCCTCAACTTTGTAGAGCGTTTTACGGAGATGACTTCTTTTGACATTATTTCCTTTACCTGCATCAACCGCTCCTTAAATTAAAACTTAAGAAAAATATAAATTTAGATTAATTGCTGGGGGGTTTGCTGATACCAAATGGCTTATATCAAAACAGGATTTCGTATATTAAGATCTAACGGCCAAGATATTAAAGGGGACTATAATTTGAGGGCCTCTCGTATGGGCCGAGAAAGACCTCTCTTTGTACCTGTCTCTATTATATTCGCAACATAACACTCATCAAGTGAATACGTACCCTAAGAGAGAACTTTTCTCACCTGATTAGAAAACAGGGGCATTTTATTTCGAAGCATCCAGCGATTTGATATACTTATAGTAATCGCTATCAGTAGTCAAAACCAAGGTTGAATTCTCGTCAATAGTGCCTTTATATGTTTCTAATGTCTTAAGGAATGAGTAAAATTCGGGATTCTGGGAATAAGAGCTGGCATAAATATTAATTGCCTCAGCATCGGCTTTCCCGACAATAGACTGCGCCTGCCGATAGGCCTCTGAAGTAATTAACTTTAACTCTTTGCCGGTTTGTCCCTCAATCTCTGCAGATTTTCCAAATCCTTCTGAGCGGTATTTCTCGGCAGCGCGCTTTCTTTCAGCAATCATGCGGTCATACACCTTGTTGCGCACTTCTTCCACATAATTTATGCGCTTTATACGCACATCCATAATCTCAATCCCGTATTGCGGAGCAAGCACTTTTGCTTTCTCTAATATGGAACGGGTCAGCTCTTGCCTGCCTATTCCAATACGCTCTAAAGCTTCATCGCTAACAATAGCATCAGCGCCTAAATCTTTGCTTTCTAGTATGCGATTTGAATTCCTTACCGCCTCAACCAGAAGATTTCCCGTAACAGCATCCCTGGTAGCTGAATTGATAATATCATTCAGGCGGCTGCTGGCGCTTAACTCATTGCCTACGGACTGTAGAAACTTCAGCGCGTCCACTATCTTCCAGCGCGCCATTGTATCTACCCAGATATATTTTTTGTCTTTTGTGGGTATCTGATTCGGGTCACCGTCCCATTCCAGAAGCCTCTTCTCAAAATAATGCGCCTGTTGAATAAAAGGCGCTTTAAAATGCAGGCCCGCGGATGTTATCGACTCACCCACCGGTTTGCCGAACTGGGTAATCACTACTTGTTTTGTTTCATCCACTATAAATAACATCCCGCTTGCAAACGCAAGCACAACAATTATAGCCAGGGAAAAAACTAATCCCAAAATTGTCCCTAATTTGCCTTCTTTCATTGCTTAAGCCCTCCTTTCTTGCCTATATCTAATAACGGCAATATGGAAGATTGCCTCGGGTCAATGATATATTTTTCTTTTGCCTTGGGCAAGACTTCAGAGAGTGTCTCAAGGTATAGCCTCTTACGTGTGATCTCCGGGGCCTTTTTATATTCCCCTAAGGTTACTAAAAATCTTTCTGACTCACCCTTAGCTCTGTTTATCTTATCGAGAGAATATCCTTCTGCCTCGCGGATAGTCCGTTCTGCTTCTCCTCTGGCCTTGGGTATAGTTTTATTATATACCTCCCAGGCCTGGTTAATCATCTTCTCTTTTTCCTGCTTTGCCTCGTTGACTTCGTTAAAGGCGGGTTTTACCTTATCCGGCGGGTTTACATCCAGCAATTTCACTGTAATGACCTGAACCCCGGTCTGATAATCATCTAATATTTTTTGCATCTCGACTTGAGCTAAATGGTCTATTTCTTCTCTTTTAATGGTCAATACTTCATCCACTGTATAATCTCCCACAAACCGGCGCATAACTATCTCAGAGACGTCCCTTATGACCTTAAGGGGATCACGCACGACAAAAAGCAATTTTATAGGGTCTTTTATCTTGAACTGCACAATCCAACGCACATCAAGTATGTTCAAGTCCCCTGTAAGCATAAGAGACTCCTCAAGGTCTGCTCCATAAGAAGACCCTGTCCTTACCCGCATCCCCATATTTCTAACCCCGAATTCCTCCTTAAAGATCTTCTCTACTTTGATCGGAGTAACTTTATCAATTCCAAAGGGGATCTTGGCATGCAGCCCGGGGGAGCTTAAGCTAATATATTTACCAAACCTTTGGATCACGCCTACCTCATCCGGCCCTATTGAATAGACTACGCCTTTTACCCCTATAATAATAACCAGGCCTAAGACTATCCAAAAGATGTGCTTGCTGTAACCAGAAAACTTCTTTTTGCTTACGTCTATTATTTCATCGGGTGTAGGGATATCCTGCCATTCCATAGCTTATGCCTCCTTTCAAATCTTTATCCAGCGGGATAGGCCTTCCTATGCCTTTTAACCCAGCAGGGTAGACCCTCCTAATACATTTAAAGGAAGGGTCTTATGTTGCACAAAAATAAAATCCGCCATCCTGCTATTATTGCCAGATGGCGGCCCGACCATCATTGCTACCTTCAGAAATAAAAACTATTTCTGAACCCAGAAAAATATTTTATAACGCTTATGTATCTACTTTAAAGAAGTTTAGGCTTTTTGTCAAGCATAATCGAGAATTATTAATCAAGCTCCGGTCTTCTCGCAGTTCAAACAGCAATATTGCACAAGGAAACGTGCTGCTATTGGTAAATTTGAGAGGTATTCCCGCTAAGGACGCCCAGGAAAGAAAACGCTCTCTGTAGACAGGTAACCTTACACCCAGTCCTATCGGATGGATTGGCGTGCCGTCTTCTACGACAAAAGGCTATTGACCGTATCCGATCAATCAAATCCCGGGCGCTTTCCGAAGCAATCAAGAAACTATCCGGGCCTTGTTCCTTCTTGGTTATCTTTACCCCATAATATCCTGCGCGCTTGCCTGGCGAATCGAATCACTGCCGAACCTTTGGCGGATCCTGTCTATTGCCTTGTGGACTTTTTCCTTTTTGATCTCTTTCTTATCCACAAACAGGTATTTTTCATCTGCCGCGGAAAGATTCGACGCCTTTACACCGACAAGCCTTACCTTGCGGTCCTTAACCTCGAAATCCTCAAAGAGCCTTCTGAGCGTCTTTATCAAGACTTCTGAAAAATTTGTCGGCTCGGGTATGGTTAGTGATCTCGTATAAGTCTGGAACCCTTCAAGCCTGATCTTTAAAGTGATTGTCCGGCATTTAAAGTTTCCTTCCCTCAGCCTATCAGATACCTGCTCGCACAAAGAAGCCAGCTCGCTCATTATAAGGTCTTTATTGCACGTATCCTTTTCAAACGTCGTTTCGTTGCTTATTGATTTTGTTTCTCTCTCAGCCTCAACCTCACTCTCGTCTATCCCCTGCGCCATTTCCCAGAACCATTCGCCGTTTTTGCCGAACTCACTTACCAGCCCTGCCTTGCCTGTTTTAGCAAGATCTGCGACTGTGCGGATACCCATCTGGTTCAGGAGGGCTTTTGTTTTACTGCCTACTCCCCAGAGCACACCTACATCGAGCGGCCGAAGAAAATCAAGCAGGTTTCCCTCTTTGACCTCAACCAGGCCGTCTGGTTTCTCAAGGCCCGAGGCGATCTTAGCAGCCATCTTGGTAGGGGCTAAGCCGACCGACGCAGTCAGGCTAACTTCTTTTTTTATCCGGTCTTTTATGGCAACGCAGGCCTCATAAGCAAAGCGATACATCTTATATGTATCGCTGATATCAAGAAATGCCTCATCAATACTTACCTGTTCGACAACCGGCGAGAAGTCTTTCAAGATATTGATTATCTGGCCGGAAACCTGGACATACTTTTGGTAGTCAACCGGAAGGAATATTGCCTGGGGGCATTTTCGATAAGCACTTGAAATAGGCATAGCGGAGTGGATGCCGAATTTCCTTGCTTCGTAAGAGCATGTTGAGACAACGCCCCTGCCCAAACCACTCCTGGGGTCAGCGCCGATAATAACCGGCTTACCCCGGTATTGCGGATTGTCCCTTTGCTCCACGCTTGCAAAGAACGCGTCCATATCAACATGGACTATAAACCTGTTCTTTCTCATCAGTCTTTTGCCTTAAAATCCAGGAATTGGGAGGGGGCAGGCCATATCTCTTGGGTTCAAGCAGTACGCTAAATAATGTCGTTAATCGCGCCCTTTTCTGCGGCGAAAACTTGGCTTCTTTCTTCCGCCGGAACTGTGGTCTTCTCTACCCTGCGGCTTATCAAAATTACGGTCTTTGGCGAAATCTCCCTCCCGGGGGTTATGCTCAAATTTGGCTTTAAATAATCCGCCGCCTTCCTTATGCCTGGTAAAACACTCCTTGCAGTATACCGGGCGGTCTCCGGTTGGCTTGAAAGGGACCTCGCATTCAGCCTTACAGTCTGCGCAGATCGCTTTAGTAAAGCTTCTTTCCCGGTAATTATTATCCTGGCCCCTTCTGCCAAAACGCTGAGAGTTATCGAAGCGCTGAAAAGGTTTAGAATAATTACTTGTCCCGTACGGCCTTTCTGAAGACCGGCTGACCAAGGTATCGATCTTCTTCTCCAGAAGAGTCAGCTGCTGTTGCATTTTATCGATAAGAGCCGCTATATTCGGCTCAACCTGCGGTTGGACTGAAATACTTTTACGCTTAAATATTTTTTTCATCTTGCTCCTTATCGCGTTAAATCAACCTTATCAATTTTATGGTTTATATTATAACGTCCTTTCTGATATAAAGCAACCTCCTTCACCAGGGGCCCCAAAAAAATAAAGCCCGGCAAATACATGCCGGGCCAATTTTGGCCGCCCACAAATCCCAGGCGCTTTTTGGAAACAATCAAGAGCTTTCCCATAGTTGTGCCGGGCAGTTTCCAGCTTGAGCCCGAGAGATCTGGCCCCGCTTTTCGCGAAGGAAAAATGATCAGCTATAGAACAGGGGCATTCCAAAAAAGGACACCATTTATAGGCTGGTAACTTAAGGAACGCCCCTGGATTATTAATCCACACATTTAATCATTCCTTATATTTCGATACGTATGAAGGCAGCAAATATTTACGGTCTTTATAAAGCAAAACTACCCCTTTTTTACTTATATCGATAACTTTGGCTCCTTCGATAACATCCCCCATATTGATTACCCTGTTATTTATAATTGCTTGAGGCATTGGCTCTCCCCAGACTACTCCTTGCACAATTAAAGCCGTAGAAGGATTAAAAGTTTCGGCTTCTTTCCCTGGTCCTTTTTTCTTTTCGACTTCCATAGGGATAATTTTACCGGTTTTTACCCTGGCCTTATCCCAGGCCTGTTTAATTTCAGACATAACTCTGTTTGGGTTAAAATTGTGCTTATAGAGTATCACAAAAATAACCACTGCCAAGCCGATAAATACGGATATTTTAACCCCCGGCCTGATACCGTGGCTACAGCGCCTCTCTTTCGTCAGCATCTTTCTATTTCTTTCTTCCCTTGATACTGCGTTTTGTCTAAAGGATGCGCTCATGGTATCTGTCTTGGGGTCATATCCGCAAGAAGGACAAAACGCAGCCTTTTCTTTAATAAGTGTTTTACAACATTTGCATTCTTTCATGGGTAATTCCTGTCTTTCGCACAGTAATTTTCTCAAAGAGAAATATTTTTGATTTACCCCATCAAGAAACCTCGCCATTGCCTGCCGGCAGGCATGCCTTTTGGCGCACATCCCCCTTTCCGTCCTTATCGGTCTTTTGCGTTCCTATCAAGGAAATTGCGGGCCAGTTCCTGCGCAGTTTGGGCATGCGGGCTTAACCAGAAGCCCAAATGAGAGCCCTCTTCTATCCAATAACGCTCAGCATCAGGGATATGTTCGTATGCATAAACTCCGTCGTAAAACTTTACGTCAGCGTCATGAGTACCGTGTATTATAAGGCTCGGACATTTTATCTTTTCGACTGGAAGGTGGATAAGTTTTCGGTATTGAGCCATATCATTTTCCGTGCCCGCTTTCCTTACGTCATAGGGATACATCGTATCCATAAATGCCTTTATAAAATCCATGCCGCCCGGTGACTTAAGCGCAAAACTCACGTGTTTCTTAAGCTGGTCCTTTGTAAAAAATGCCACCGACTGGTATAACTGCTGCAGAAACATATCCGGCTTCTTCTCACTCAGCATTTTGTTAAGTTTCTGGCCCAGGGGGCTAAGGAATAAAAGCTGGGTAAAAACGCCTGCAGTATCCGGCATATCATAATAACCGCTGATACTATCAATGGCTATCAATGCCCAGACTCTATCGGGATGGCGGATGGCAAACATATAAGCCGGCGGCCCGCCCGCCGAAGCTGATATGCATGCGACTTTATCAATTTTGAGCTCATCAAGTAAAGCTGCAAAAAGATCGGCCTGTTCTTCGATCGTTTTACCGCTTTCTAACGGCGTCCCCAAATAACCGGGCCTTGAAGGACAGAGCAACCTGTATTTATCTTGATCCAGCCAGGATACCATTACGCGCGCTTGATCCCGGCCCCCTATCCCTCCGTGCACACTTAAAACAACGGGAAAGCCGCCTTCTGTTATATCAAATTCGATTCGGCCATTTTTTGTTCTTGCGATTTTAGGATTCATTTTCAGGTTTGACAAAATATTTTCCTGGCTTTGCATAATTCCTCCTTTATCACCGGCGTTACATCGTCAAAAACCGCGGCAATAAAAATTGGGGTCCAGATTGACAAAAAAACGAATTTTCTTCTCGTCTCTCTAAAATCCCCTCAACCGTTCCTGCAGGAGGCAAGACACCCGCCGATCCGATAGGGACGGGTGTTGTCTTCCTGCAGAAAGCAGGACACCGGCGCTTCCTATAGCGCCGGGTGCATAATGAAATAGCATAAATGCACCGCGCCCTGGGGGGGCGCTCCCATATTGAGCGTGCATCAGTCGGCCTTGCTTCATCCAGCGCTACACTACATTTTTAATTTTCCGGGATTTTGTAGTGTAAACGATAAATTCTCTGTTTCTTTGCTCTGAAATAAATTTATGCTAGAGAGGCTCGATGGGATAAGATGTTCGCCCAGGTAAGCATAGATTCAGCCCAATCGGCGTCCATATGAACATCATGAGAGAGGCGCGTAAAGTCATTCTTGAACCATTCATAGGTGGGTAGGAAACGGCTTGATTTCGGGGCGGATTCCAAATCTTTTAGATATCCTTCGGTCTGTGCCAAAAACTGCTCCACTCGCTCCTTACGACCTTCCATGGCCCAACGGCACAAACGCCCTAAATTGACGGCAATATTTAAGGTTATTTCACGTGCATCCATTCAACTAATCCTTTAATAAAGATTCAATCAATGAAGCGGCTTTTTTACGTATTTCTTCATCTAATATTTCACGGCTTCTATTCTGCGTGGGCCTTAAATTAATCAGAGAGTCAAAATCCATTTCCCCTGTCTCCAAATCTAATCCCGCTCCCCATAGGTCTTCCTGGCGACTTCCGTCTTCTAAAAGCAGCCGTTCTCCGTCAACATGTTTTTCTCCGCCCGCAGCTAAGATGTTACGCTGAACATCAACTACAATTTTTATGTAGCCCTTTAAATCTTCAGCTATCTTCTTTAGGGTTTCCGGATCTATTTTGGAACGGACGATTAATAACATTTTGAAATATTATAGCATAAAAATTAAAAATGTAGCCTAAATTATCTGTTATTCAAGAAACAAGTACGAAGTTAGGAAAGAAGCTCTGCCGCTATATCTTCGCTCTTCCCCGCCTCTTGCGGGAAGACGGGGCATAGCGGCCGAGCCTCTTTCCTGAAAAAATTTTGTTTGCAAGGGCGCGGGGATAAAGAAGTTTCAGAGCTTTACCCCGGGGGATCTTTCTTGTGAAAAGAAAATCAAAAATATCTCTCTTTGAAAAAGTTACTGAGCGAAGGACAGGTGATAGGACCCAAACCAGTTGCTTAATCCTATCGCTATTTATTGGTCCATTCTTAATTAAGCTTAACCCTTTATTCTCAATCTATCTTAATACCTTTAGTTAGTTTAAAAGATCTACATGCCTAATTTTGTACTCTGTTCTATTTTGCGTATAAAACCTTTAATTGTTCAATGGTGGGATGACCTAAATAATATTCCCCTTGCGGACCTATATACCCGCCCTTCTGCTTAATCAGCGTAACAGGAGTATAACTTCCGTTTGAATTGGGTACATTAATCGTGACTGTTTCTCCAGATACTTTCTGAGGCTGGGTAGTGGCGGGAGATACAACTATAACATTCGGATTCACTACGGGAGCCGGCACAACAACATATCCGGAAGGACAAACTGTATAATAAATACCGTTATAATAATAGTAAGTTGCACCTCCAATAACGATAGTCCTATAACCTAACGGAAGGACCGTAACAATCGCTCCTATAGGTGGGACATCAACGAGAATTTCAAACAAACCAAAAAATACCGGCCGGTAAAATCTGCCGTCGCGATAACGATACTGTTCATGTCCAACCATAATTTGTTCCGGTCCTCTGTGCGGAGACTCCGGACCTCCGCCACGCGGCCCCTCAGACCCTCCCATTCCCGGACGAGCAAAAGCATTTGTTGATTGTATAAAAAGGAACGAGCTAAAGCATAATGCCACCAAAAATTTTCTAAGCAGATTTATCCTCTTCATTTTACACCTCCTGCAAGCACTACTATCAACCACAACTGGAAACTTTTTTCTTCTTCAGCCATCCCCATCCCGCCCCTTCCGCTAGGTGGACCTCCGCCTCCAGGCCCTCCACCACCGGGGCGACCCATTCCACCTCCGCCAAAAGACATACCTCCGCCAGGCATACCCATACCTCTCCTGCCTCCGGACCCAGACATTCCTCCTCCAGACCCTGATGTCTCAAAACCTAAACCAATCAATCTATCTTTATTAGGCCTAATGGCATAAGGATACTGTTCATTTTCAAAAAGTGGCACTTTTAGTTCATAAACAAAATATCCTTTTTCTTTGCCTATCTTAACATTTATGCCGTATTTCTCGGCTGCCTCTACCGTTGTCTTATATCTTTCTTCTTCACCCGGACCGATAATCTCAACTTCCTGCCAGGGCTCTTGAAACATTTCCGTCGGTCTCTCTGGGCTTTTCTTATCTGGCGGATCCAAATCTTCCCTGCCTCTACCCATAGCCGGCATACCGTTATCCGGCATCATCCCGCCGCCAGAGGGGAAATGAATTCCCAATACTTTATTATTGCCACCTTTCGGGTCAAACCACACTGTAAAACCAGACCTCAACAATTGTTCCATAAGGCCGTGGTTTCGGGTAATCAAACAAACATATAAATAAGTATCATCATTCATCACCCCAATGTTAACCCTTGTATTTTCATCATAATACGCCAAGCTATCTTTCCACTCGTCAGATTTTCCGTCAATGCTAATTTCGCCGTCTCGCCATCTGCTCTCAATCTTATGTTTGCCGCAACCAATGATAAAAACGCATAGTAAAGCAAAGATTGTAAATACGATGATATCCTGGTTTCCCCGCATGATAATAGCCTCCTTTATACTTTTATCACCGCCTACTCGTATCTTAACGCTTCAATAGGATTAAGCCGGGAGGCCTGCCTTGCCGGCCAGAGCCCAAACACTATCCCTACTGCCAATGAAAAAACCGTGGCTAGGATTACTGAAGACGCAGAAATCTTTACTGACCAGCCGGCTATAAGAGTTATCAATATAGCCGCAGCGCTGCCGAATATAACGCCGGCTAATCCGCCGATAAACGACATCAATACCGCCTCAATAAGGAACTGGGTAAGGATATCTTTATTATTTGCTCCTATGGCTTTGCGCAGGCCGATCTCGCGCGTCCTCTCGGTTACCGAAACAAGCATAATGTTCATAATGCCAATACCACCTACAAGAAGGGAAATAGCAGCGATGGCTCCAAGCAAAAGAGACATTGTTTTAGTGGTAGATGTAAGCGTATTCTTAATGTCGGCCATATTAAAAATAGAGAAGGAATCCTGCTGGTCTTTGGTAATCAAGCGGTGCTGCTTTATAATAAGCTTGCTTACTGCTTCCTGGGCAGCGTCGGTTAAATCCGCGCTTTTTGCTTCCACATAAATAGAATCAATATATTGTTTGCCGAATACCCTATACATCGCAGTAGTTATTGGTATAATCACTGTATCATCCTGATCCTGAGGGCCGGCTGTGCCTTTGACAGGTAAAATCCCGATTACTTTAAAGTTAATCAGGTTTATTTTAATGGTTTCTCCGACAGGATTAGAATTCCCGAAAATCTCTTTTATCACGGTGGTGCCGAGCAAGGCTACCTTATTCCTCATTTTGACTTCTTCTTCGGTAAAAAACCTGCCGACTATCGGGGTAGATGCGCGCAACTGCTCATATTCAATACCTACGCCCTGAACTTTGGTATTCCAGTTATTGCTTCCGTAAACTACCTGGGCCCTATCCGACACTAAAGGGCTGACCCTAGCTACGCAATCGCTTAGTTTCTTGATCTCTTCTGCGTCCTTAAAGGTAAACCGCGTCGTTGTCCCAGCCTGTAAAGCTACTCCTCCCGATTTTCTGGCTCCAGGGCTGACAATAAGGAGATTAGAACCAAGCGAAGCCAGCTGCTTTTCTATGGATTCTTTCGAGCCTTGGCCAATAGCCAGCATTGCGATAACCGCGGCTACTCCGATAAGTATGCCCAAAATTGATAAAAATGCCCGCATTTTATGCGACAGCATAGCTGAGACCGCCTGCCTGAGATAATCAAAAAATTCCATGCCCCCTTTTACTGCACTGCCGGTTTTAGACAGGATATCTTTGATTTCATAACCAGGGAAGCCAGTTTTAGGACTTTCCATTCCATTGAAAACGGCCTTATCGGAAATAATCTGGCCGTCACGCATCGTAATAATTCGCTTGGCATGCGCTGCAATCTCATTTTCGTGGGTAACAATGACAATGGTTTTCCCCTTTTTGTTAAGCGTCTTTAATATCGTAATTATCTCTTCCTTGCTTTTAGTATCAAGATTTCCCGTGGGCTCATCAGCAAAGATTATCGGCGGGTCATTGACCAAGCTCCTGGCAATAGCGACCCTTTGTTGTTGACCGCCGGACATCTCATTTGGCCTGTGAAACATCCTGTCTTTTAGGCCGACTTCTCCGATTTCTTTCTTAGCCCTCTCTTTTAAATGCCTCCTACCGGCGTAAATTAAAGGGAGCTCGGCGTTTTCTAAGGCTGTCATTCTCGGCAATAAATGGAACTGCTGAAACACAAAACCAACCAGCTGGTTCCTGACCAAAGCCAGTTCCTTATCAGAAAGTTTTGTTACATTTTCACCTCCTAAAAAATATTCCCCGGAATCCGGCCGGTCTAAAAGCCCCAAGACATGCATTAGCGTAGATTTACCCGAACCGGAAGCACCCATGATCGCGACAAACTCACCGGGAGAGATCTTTAGGGATACTCCACGCAAAGCCTCTACCTTAACATCTCCCATTTGATAGGTTTTATTTAAGTTTCTTGTCTCAATCATTTTTATCCTATCCTGGCGGCGGGCCGCCTTGATTTTTCTTCCCAGTAGGCATTTTAGGCAGGAATGGATTGCTGCCTGTATTATTACTAGTAGTGGGCAAAACATATTGTTTTGTCAAAACAAATATTGTATCGCTGGCAGTTATGCCAGAAAGAATCTCGTAATTCTTGTCATCAGTAATACCCAGATTAATAACACGCTTGACAGGACTTACGCTGCCTTCTTGTTTTAACAAAACATAATTTTCATCCTTATCTTTATGTACTGCTTCAACCGGTACAAGCAAAGCGCCTTCCTTGCCTCCAACATTGAAATCAATCGTTGCATTCATGCCTGAACGGAAAAATTCTGGTATCTTTTCAGGGACGAGGTCAACTTTATATATAGTTACATTATTTACGGTCTCTGATTCATAATATATGTGTTCAACGAAGGCGTTAATCTTAACGTCTGGATACGCATCTAAGCTGATAATCGCCTTTTGGTTAAGCTTAATCTTTCCTATATCAGTCTCATCTACCTGCGCGCGGACAATAAGCTGATCAGAAAGCACTATTATTGCATCAGAAGTTGAAACGGTCTGGCCGGGTTGGGTCGTAGCAACAATAACCTCTCCGTTAATCGGAGCTAATAATGCTATCGGCTTATAAGTCTCCTGCCAATATTTTAACTGCTCTTCGCCTTGACCGTGAGCTGCGTCAAGAAGCGCCGCTCTCTCGGTTGAACTCATCCAAGCCAAGGTTTGCCCGGTTTTCACGCTTTCCCCCTCTTTAACCAAAATGCTTTCCACGCGGCCGCCAACCGGAGGCTTTACTTCAAGACGGTTCTTAGGATAAACCGTCCCAGTAGTTGAAATAGCTACCTGTATAGAGCCAAACGTAGGCTTGATTTCATTGGCCACTTCGGCTGGATCTTGGCTCTTCTTCATTCTGATAATGATTAACGGACAGCTTAACAATAAAACCAAAATTATAATACTTAATATCTTTTTCTTCTTATTCATATTCTAAAGTTTCTCCTTTCGCCTGAATCCAGCCTGCTTCTGCCAGCAACGCATTTGCCTGAGCGTCTAAATACGCACTCTTTTGCTGTACCAGATTATCCTCAATGATCGTCCAGTTATCGAAAGTAATGAACCCAATAGAATACTCAGCTTGGGCGATTTTTGAGCGTTCTTCGGTTGCGATTAAAGATTTATATTGCACTTTTACATTATCAAGCGCATCTTGAAGCAAAGTCCAATTCTGCTCCAATGTTAAAACAATGCCATCTTTAGTGCTTCTTTCGTTTTCCTTGAGCTGATTTAAGTAGGCCTTGACTTGGGAAACCTCTGCCAGCCTTAATCCTCCTTCAAATATGGGCATAGATAAAGTAAGCCCCAAATTCCAATTATCCCCTTTTGGCTCCCAATGCGAACCGGACTTATTCGCGCCTGCTGAGCCGGAAAGCGTGGGAGAAAAATTGGCATAGGCAGAATTAAGGCTAAATTGCGCCGCATTCTTCTGGGCAATAAGCTGCTGCAAAGAGGGGTTCTTTTGGGCAATAACTTCAAAGTCAGGTTTATTTAAAACAGTATCTTTTACTTTAAAATCACCCTTTACGGCTACAGGAGTAAACCGTGCCCGGCCTATCTCTTTTATAAGGTCTCTCTGGGCAACCTCCAGGGCTCTTTTAGCCTGATTGACTCCATATTGTGCGTCAGCCAGATCCGCCTCGGCAGTCAATAAAGCACCTTTGTGTTCTAGACCTGACTCATAACGTAAAGTAATTAATTCAAGGTTGCTCCTTCTAATATCATAAATTTCCTGTGTGATCTTAAGCGATTCCTGAGCTTTTAACAAATTAACATATGCGCTACGCAACTTATACCTTACAGTAACCGAAGTATATTTGAAATTTTGTTTCGAGGCATTTATATTCTCTGAGGCAGCCTTGACATTTTGAATTGTCTTGGTTCCGTCGAATATCAATTGCGTGCCGGTAAGCCCATAACTATACGAATCGCTGGTAGAACTACTGCCAGATGAACCGCCCGGTCCGCTAGAGTCGCTTGAGCTACCAGAATCGCTCCTGCTTGTTGATGCGCTCAAATTAGCGTTGATTTGGGGGTAAAGAGTGCTAGCAGTAATCTTTTTACTGGCTTCGGATTGTTTAACTTCTTCTTGGGCAGCAATCAGGTCAGGGTGGTTTTTTGCCGCTTCTTTAATGCATTCCTGCCATGTAAGAATTTCTTCGGCAAATAGCGAATTATAAAAAATGAATAATAAAACCAAAGTTATAGAATAAATCTTGAGGTATTTAAGCACGTTTTTTAGGCTTAAAATACTTGTTAATATACAATAAGGCAGAGGGGGCATATATTCCTCTGCCTTATTAAATTCAGGATTTATACCTGTTATTCTTGAGGTGGCGGCAATTCTTCGCCTGGATGCGGCCCGCGTTCTCTCATCGGCCCATATTTTTCTCCTGGCCCCTTGGGTCCGCAACCCTTACTAAACTCCTTTTGCAACGCCTTAAATTTTTCTTGCTGCTCAGGCGTAAGGATACTCATAATCTGTTTATCGCTTTTCTCCTTAATCTGGTCAATAGAACTGCGAATATTCTTTCCTACTTCATCGATTTCCTGACGAGTTTTCTCTAAAATATCTGTCACTTTTGCTTTCTGCTCTACGCTAAGACCTAACTTAGCTGTTAGCATCTCAATAGGCCCGCCACCGCCCATTCTTTCTCCTGGTCCTCTCGGCCTATACCCCATAAAACGCTCAGCCCTTTCTCTAAAACCCGGCCTTTCCGGGCCAGACCATGGCAGATTCGACCGCTTAGTTATATTAGCACCAACCAATACGCCTGTTAAAACACACAAAGCTGCGAATACTGCTAAATATACTGCGTTCTTATTCATCCTGACCACCTCCTTATATTAGTTTTGTGCGCTTAACATTACTCTCAAAGCCGTTTCCGTTGTCGTTTGTGCCCCGCTTAATATATGTTCATCCAGCGAATAATTGGCTATTTGCTGCCTGGAAGTTACAATCAAAAGCGCTATTGATAACGCAATCGTGGCAACAGGAATAGGAATAAGCCGACGCGAAAAATTGCCCATGCCCGTCAACCACGAAAGTTTTTCTTCAGTGTACTGCCGTCTTGTGATTTCTTCTCTCAAGCGGGAAACTAGATAATCCTCAGGTAAGCTCTTGCGTTCTTTTTCCAGCATAAGCTGCTTAACTTCAGAAAGCTCTGAATATTCTCTACTGCATAAATGGCAATGGGAAAGATGATCCTTAATAAAAGCGACTTCCCTATCGTTTGCCTCTTTATCAAGATAACGGGGTAAAAGTTTTCTGACCTGTCCGCATTCTTTCATTTTGCTTCTCCCTCGCGCTTAAGCAATTCTTCTTTAAGGATTTGTCTTGCGCGATAAATCCTTGATTCTACGGTTCCAATACGGCAATGTAAAATCTGTGCTATTTCGTTATAACTCAAATCTTCAATATCCTTAAGCACAAGCGCTATCCTGTATTTTAGGGGCACATTTGCTAAAGCCGTCTTTAATATCGCTTCCTTCTCCCTTTTTAACAATGCATCTCGGGGATTATCATAGGTAGTAGGAATGTTTTCTATGGCCAATACATCGCTGGCCAGATGTTTCCTCCGGCGCAGGAAATCATAGGTAGTATTTACCACTATACGGTAAAGCCAGGTGGAAAATTGGCAGTGCCGCCTGAACGAACTCAAGCTGTTATAGGCCTTCAAGAATGCTTCCTGCACAATATCCTCGCTTTCCTTGTCATGCCCGATAAGCGAATAAACGATATTCAAAACCCTATCCTGGTATCTCCTTACCAGTATCTCAAACCCCTCTACCTCACCGGCAAGAAACCGTTCGATGCAAATAATATCCTCATTCTTCTGTTTTTCCATATATTAGACGTAAAAGTATGGGTTTTATTCCCAAATATTTTAAGTTTCTAACCTATTGAAAAAGTATGTGCCTAATATGCCTAACGCAATAATCCCCATAGCTAAAACTGTAATATTCAATACTATATTAAACTCTGCTTTTCCTCCGAAAGCATATTTTAATAAATCTACACAGTAGGTCATTGGATTAATCTTTGCTAAAATTCTAATAACACTTGGAAAATTCTTGATTGGGAATAATGCACCAGACAGAAAGAACATCGGCATAACTAAAAGGTTCATTATGGTCGGGAAGGACTGCATATCGTCAAATTTTGAAGCAAGGCTTGTGCCTAAAAGGCTGAACAAAAGCGCTGTGAGGAACATAAGGATAACCGCTAATGGAAAGAGTGCCCAGTCAGAAATCCTAAATCCCATTAAAAAAGCGAAAATAATCACAATTAACCCCTGGAAGATACTTGTTGTGGCGCCTCCTAAACATCTTCCAAATAATAGCCTCGCTCTTGACACGGGGGCGACAAGGGTTTCTTTCAAAAACCCAAACTGTTTATCCCAAATCAGAGACATCCCATTCATTACCGCACTGAATAGTATTGTCATGCCGACTATCCCGGGCGTTAAATATTGTATATAGCTACCATTTCCTGTTTGTTTAAAGGTTGAGCTTAAGCCGAAACCGAAAGTAACCAAAAACAACAAGGGCTGTGCTAAAGTCCCGATCATTCTTTGTTTGTTCCTGAAGTACTCCTTAATCTGCCTCTGCCACATAACCATTAAGGCGCTATTCATCTTTTAAACCTCTTCCTCATCACATCAACATGGTCCGCCGGCTGCTCCCGGATATCATATCCTGTCAGCTTAAGAAATGCCTTTTCCAATGAATCCGTATCAGTTTTTTTCTTGATTTCACATGGGGTGCCTTCAATTAGGATTTTTCCATTGTCAATAATCGCAATCCTCTTGGCGTTTTTTTCGGCTTCATCAAGATTATGAGTAGTAAAAAATACTGTAACGCCTTCTTCTTTGTTTATTTTATCCAAGTATGTCCAGAAGAAATTATTTGTCTGTACATCCAAACCCAGCGTCGCTTCATCAAGAAACAATATCTTTGGGAAATGCAACAAACCCCTTGCAATCTCAACCCTCCTCTTCATGCCTCCTGAAAATTCTCTTACTAAACTGTCTTTCCTGCTAAACAGACCAATATCATTAAGAATTTTTTCAATTCTATCCCTCCTTTGATTCTGGGCAACCTTATAAAGTACTGCATGGTAATATAAGTTTTCATACGCGGTTAAGTCGTCATCCAAAGTATGATCCTGGAATATAACTCCGATGGAAGCCCTAACCTCGTTTTTTTTCGCAAGCACATCAAAACCACCCACATTCATGCTTCCACTGGTTGGTGATAAAATTGTCGTGAGCATCTTAATGGTTGTGGACTTCCCGGCACCATTGGGCCCAAGAAAAGCAAAAATGATCCCTTTTGGTACGGAAAACGATACACGATCTACGGCACAGAGATCCCCAAAATTCTTAGTGAGATTACTAACCTCAATCATTCGTAAAACCTCCATAAAAACAGCCCCAACGAAAAGTAAAGAAATACAATTTTGATAACAACCTTCAAAATGACACTATGTTACTACTTATATTATTTAGAGATTACTTTTCTTAAGCTGGTTACATGTTCTTCAAAAAATTTCAAGAATTTGTTGAACTCAACTTCGGGAATAATACTAACCATTTTCTCATGATGAGGCGGCCCAGAGATAATGATTACATTATCTCCAGGGTTAATGTTCATTGCTTTTCTTGCTTCTGCTGGGATAACAATCTGTCCCTTTGTTCCTACTGGAACTTTACCGTAAAACTTTGGGAAATTACTCATTTCCTACTCCTTTCTAAATTGTCTTCACAAGATTTACCTTAGTATAACTTGTATGAAAAGTATTACTTATAATATAAAAGATACCATACTTAATAACTATTGTCAATTTTTTATTGGGATGTTTTATTTACAGCAATTAAAGGAAGGATTTTTCTTTAAAGATGATCGAAATTCTGCGCAGCTTGAGAAGTGACTCCCATGAGGACCCGTTACTTCATAATTCCGGTCCTTTTGCAATTCGTAGAGAGCCATTGCGCTATCTTTTCCGCCGCTCCAGGTAAAAAGAACCTTTTCAACCATTGTTACATTGTCAGCTAAGCCGACGTTTAATTTTTTTTAACTCAATTCTTCTCCTTCATTCTCTCAATCGCCTTTAACGATTGAAAGAAAATTCTGATATATTTTTTCTGCCTGGGAATGAAAAAGGCCTTTATGTAAAACGTAACCATCCAACATCTCTCGGAGATTAATCCCTGCTGAATCAGATGCCGCATACTCATTATGCCATTCTTCGATATTTTTATTTGTTATTTCAATATGAAATTGTAAACCATACGCATTGCTGCCGACTTTAAAAGCCTGATGCGGGCACCCTGATCCAGTTGCTAAGAGGGCTCCATTTTGTGGAACATTGAACATATCCGAATGCCAATGAAAAACAGGCATAGACGATAAAGATTCTTTAAAAAGGTGGTCGCTTTTTCCTTTATCCGTCAAATTAACCTGATACCAACCGACCTCTTTAACCGGAGAACGCACTACTTTAGCTCCTGCTGCCTTAGCTAATAATTGCGAACCTAAACAAAACCCTAAGTATGGCATACCTAGGTGAAGACACTCTCTAATAAAATGGTCTTCTTCAGATAGGAATTGATATTGGTCTTCTTCATATACATTCATCGGCCCACCTAAGGCCACTACCGCATCATAGCCTTCTGGGCTCTGCGGTAAACGCTCTCCGCTGCCTAATTCAAGAGTATCCCAATGGATGCCTTGCTGGTACAGGAAATCCCCAAGCGTACCTGGCCCTTCGATATCGATATGCTTTATAATAAGGAACTTCATTTGCTCCCTATTGTTTTTTGTCCTCACACTTATTGCACAATTCGGGGTCTTTTAGCGATGGTCGTATCTCGAATAACTTAGATGATACCACTTTATACAGAAATCCTTCAAGCGGGACTTTATACTTCTTACATTTCTTAGTTATAACACTTCCCTCTCTTGCGAGTCTGTTGAGTTTTTGCCTTGAATAAACTTCCTACCGCTTCCGCAATAACGGTATTATCTCTATAAACTCGTACCCTTAAGATAACCAGCTGGCTCTTTTCTTCTTTCAGGCTAGTTTCGATATGCAACTTGTCTCTAATATAGGCGGGATTACGGAACACAATCTCTGCGCGAACGGTCCTTGCGTCTATTTTAAGTAAGGAGACGGCGAAAGTTGCGAATGATTCATCAATAATAGCCGCGATGACGCCACCATGTATAATGCCAGGCGGTCCTTCGTGATTATGGTTTGAATCAAATTCGCCCACAAGTAATTTGTCTTTGATCTTAAATCTAACCTTAAGTCCGCTGGGATTATCAGGGCTGCATCCGAAACAATTTTTTACATGCGTTATTTCTAACATAGGAAAATTCTACTTATTAGCTGGTTTATTTGCTACTACTATGCCAAAGCATTTATAGTGCGACGTTCTTTTGATAGTAACTGATCTAAAGCCAGCTTTTCTGCAAATCGCAGCCCACTGTTTAAGGCTTACGCAATACTCGCCTTGATTTAAAATATGCTTTATCCCATTGATGTACATCTGCGTAAAAGCCTCTACTCCGACATCATTTAGGGCCGGAATCCATTCTGATTCTAAAACGCGTAACATACGCTGAAGCCTCTTGGCATCAGCGTGATTACCAGTGGAGTCCATATCAATCTCACCTATGACAAAAACTCCTCCCGGCTTAATAAACTTGTAAATCTTCTTTAATACAGCGAGTTTATCCTGTAAGTGATGCAAAACAACGGAAGATACCGCTATATCAAATGTATTATTTTTGAAATTAAGTGACTCGATATCCATCAACCTACAGTTAATTTTCTGGCCCAGGGCCAATACTTTCATTTTTTCTTTAAAGATTACCAACATCTCTTTAGAATTATCAATGCCTGTAATGGAACAATCCGCCTTCTGCAGTAACTTTAGGCTAAGCAACCCTGTGCCGCAACCGATATCCAGGAGATTATCGCAATCCTCAACCTTGGAATTTCTTACGATTAAATCCAATAACTCCCGGTGAAAGCCGATTTTTCCCAAAGTCTGGTCATATTTATTTGACCAGTGGTTAAACCAGTCGCGAGTACTGGCTTTATATTTCTTTTTGTGAAATTGATCGTTCATAGTTATTTAGTCCTCTGTTTCTTTCTTATCATTTATTGTTTATTATACTACAAATAAGTTAACCTGGCGACAGCGAATCATATAAGCCTCTCTAGTTTATGCCTCAACCTTGAGCCATTTTTTTAGTTGTTGGCATATTTCATTCGGACTCACATTAAGAGATTCAAACTATTGTGTGCGGACGAGGTGAGGACTGGTTATCTCTATTTAATGCGCTATTTTGATCGCTGAATTTCGCAAATATCGTCGGGAATAGCATAAAATCGCGACCATAAAATACGAGAGGTTTTGGCCTATTTCAGAGAGAATTTCTCTAAAAATTCCCCCTCTTCTACCTAAGAGATCGTGTTGCAAAATATTTCAGAAATCTCAGACGGGAATAACACCCCATCTCCTAGGGACATCGACAGATAAAAAAACACCGACAGGTTACCCCATCGGTGTGTTGTTGTGACTCATTGTGCCACATAGAAATAGTATAAGTAAGGGTTCCTCATTGGAAGCAATTCTAAATTATTCCCTGGCTTCTCCCTGATAAACTCCCCCGGGGTAAAGCCTTGTCTCTAATGAAACAGCTTAAATACACCGCGCCCTGCTCCACCAATTACGGAAAAACACAGAATACCTATAAGTAACCGACGCAAATACCTATTCATTGCACTCATATTTATAATAAATTGCCGGGATAGTCAAGACTTACTTCGGAGAATTCTCTTCCTGACCTCTTGCTACCTGCTGCAAAATCTGGTTGGCGGCGCAGGCATCGTCATGATAGCCGTCTTTGCCCTGCGCGTTAACAACAGCCGGATCAACCTCCAACCTGCCTATATCAGCCTGCGAATACATGCCGGCTTCGTTCTTATACTTGTTCTGGTAAATCTTGCCTTCAAAGACATTTCCCCAGACCCGGATATCCTTTAATTGTTTCGGATCAACCGCCAGCGGGTCCTGTTCGAGAATAGTGAAATCAGCGATCTTACCGACAGAAATACTGCCGATTTCATGTTCTTTCTGTAAAGTAAAAGCGGCATTGACAGTAATAGCCTTCAGCGCGTCTTTGGTGCTTATCCTTTCCTCCGGCCCCGCGACCTTGCCGGACATGGTCAGGCGGTTTACCGCGCACCAGGCCAGGGTAAGCGGTCTGGCCGGCGCCATCGGCGTATCCGAATGCAATGATAAAGGAATATCGTTACGCAACAAAGAATTACAGCGGACCATATACTGTGCCCGCTGTGGTCCCAGGCCGACTTCTGAATACCTGTCTGCCAAGACATGGACATAATAAGGATTGACACTGGCAATCCCGCCCAGCTTGTGGAGCCGGATAGCCTGGCCGGGCTCGGAAACACAGTAGTGTTCCAACGAAAAACGATGGTCCTGGCGGGGATTTTCCTTCATCAATTTTTCCAGGATCCCGATGCTCACATCATTACCTAAATCGCCGTTAACATGGATACGGATCTGGTAACCCGCGTTCCAGTATAGTCTGGCATCGTCTTCCAACTCCTGCGGGGTCTGGATCCATTGGCCTTGGTGGCCGTCGAGATAACCGCCCTTCAACTGCATGTCCTGAGAAAAGGCGGCGCCGTCGCAATAAAGCTTGATCTGCCTGGGTAAATAATAAATCCGGTGCCCGCTTCCCAGGCAAACTTTTTCTGTTTCCTTAAGTGCCTTGGCCAGGCCGTATTTATTACAGATTACCTCGCCGCTGGGAATCAATAAATTCCGGAAGGACGTACTGTCATTATCGAATACCAGCTTCATCAATTCCATGGCCGAGTTAGGAAGCATAATCCCGGGGTCGGTGGTAGTAGTCAGGCCGCTGGCACTTACATACCGTTTGCACATCTCCAGACCGCGGGCAAACCGGATTGGCGAAGCCAGGTGCGGATAAAGCGGCTTCACTATCAACGATATCCCCTCCTCCCAGAAATGCCCGTTCTTGAGATCCGTCTGCTCACTGGCATGTCCGTGTCCTCTCAGCGCCTCTTCCGTAATCTTCATGGCATTGACCGCGGCAGTATTAAAATAGAATTCGTGGACCGAGCGGTGCCACACCACAATCGGCCGGGTTGAGGAAACCGCATCCAGGTCCGCGCGTGAAAGTGAACCGTGGAAATACTGGTGGTAACCCCAGGTAAAAAGCCATTCTTTTGGATCTTTGAGCGATTTCTCGGTTTCGCGCAGTTTATTTATGTAAGCGTCGTGTCCGGCAAGGCCTTTGACTTTAGCCCAGGGCAGATCCCAGTCGTCAGGAGTGATAAAATGCGCCGGCGCAACCAGGGCAAAGAGCCAGATGTGGAGATGCGGATCAATCAATCCCGGCAGGATGATTTTCCCGGCAAAGCGCTTGTCAATCCGGTAATTTTTGCCGACAAGGGCCTTTTTGACCTCGGCAAGGCTGCCCACTGCCACGATCCGGTTTTCCTCCACCGCAACTGCCGTAGCTAACGGTTGATCATCTCCCATGGTGATGATCTTCTTGGCGATATAAACCGTGATCTTATCCGGCGCAAAGAACTTTTCAAGGATCTGCAATGGAACTGTCTGCGCGCAAACCTGTCCGGCAAATAAACATATTATGAAAGCAATAACAAAAATCCTTTTCATGCAACCCTCCCGCTTTCAAAATTCACGCCGAACCTTTCGGCGAAGATATGGTGTTCCTCTTGGGTTGAAATTCTTACTTAATTTTTTTTCCTCCACAAGTAAATCTCAGGGTAAAGCCCCCTACTGAAATATCTCTATCCCCGCGCCCTTGGGGGCGCTCCCACATTGCCCGTGCACCAGTCGGTCTGCCTTAGGGAACGTGGCGGGACGTCCGAGCAAATTTATTTGTATAATTCAGCGATTTTCTTCTCAATCATCGCCACGTGCTTTTGTTCTTCATTCAACAGGAAATAAAATAACTCTTTCAAGGCGGGATGTTCGACTAGTAATTTTTTATATGTCCCTACCGCGTCTTGCTCCTTTGACAAAGCTAACTCCAAAGCTTCAAGTTCAATCATAGAACCCTCCTTTATATGATAAGCAAAACTTCGAGAAACATTTACGAATTTAGGAAAGCTCCTCTCCCGCTATGTTCCCGCAGAAAGCGGGACACCTGGCCATCCTTTAGGCCAAGGTGCTTTGCGTTCTGCCTCGCCTCTTGCGTTCAGGGCCTCAAAACTAACTGCTTTGGCGGGGCGCGGCCCCCACCCCGCGCCCCGCCAGGCGCTATCTTTTCAAAAAACTGATAAAATTTTTAGGGGAAGGAATTAATCCAGTAGTTTCTGAGACAAACGATGCAGCTCTGGATTGGCTAAAGCCAAAACCTTCTTTTTTACCGCTCTTGAAAAATACTCTTTCTCAGTTTTGGTTAATTTTTCCCGCTTAAGCTTCTTTAAAAATAGTTCTTTTTGTTTAGGAGAAAAAACTTGTGATAATGAATATTCAAGGCCCAATTCGTCTTTTACTGAAAGTAATTCATTTAATTTATTCTGGGCTTGGTTAAAGTAATTATTGAATACGGTCTTTAATCTCTGAGCAGATAATTCGCTTCCGGAAACGTTAAGCTCTCCATCAGATTTAAGCTTCTCTAGGAATACCAACACTTTTCTTCTTCTCGCTACGGAAAGTGAATAATAGAATTTATCAGCCCAAGAAAACTTTAGATTAAAAAATTTATAAAGTGCAAGCGACATTTCCATAAGTGAAAGTAAATACGGTTTATCGAACGGCTTTTTTAGATACCAATTAACCTTGTCATAGTTGAATAACCCTTTTTCTACGCTGTTTGCTAATACTACTGGAAACCCTTCCCAAAGGCGAAGATCACGAGATCTTACCATGTCCGCCAAAGTTAAATTAGCATTTTTGTCTTCCTCGGAGCCAAAAAGCGGTAAACCCAACGCATTAACTCTTTTGAGAAGATCGCTATTTTTCATTGATCAGGCCTTCTTTCTTTAGAATCTTCAAGAAATGCTCAAAATTCTTATTCACTTTATCTTCTGAGACATCAAAAGATGCTGTTTCTTTAAAACGCTTCTTAAGCTGCTTAAAATCTATGTCTTTCTTTTTATCCCTTACTAAGACAAAACAATCATCTATATCGATCGCTGTAGCCCTGAATAACTTACTGATGATAATGTCATAATAATTCAAAACTCCCAAATAAATTCTATCAAACTCTTTTACAAAAATGTGATTTTCTTTCTCCAGTGGTGACTCTAATAATTCTATGGTATGTACTGACTTACCTCTAAATAAATCAAATATGAAACCATCCCCTCTTTCCCATCCCCAGCCGCTTGCCGATTTATATCCAAGCTGTTTTAAAATAGTTACTAGATATTCATGTTCATCTAAATTTGGCACTATCAAGTCTATGTCCTTGGTAGACGGTTTCACGCCTAATAGCGTCAAAGCGGTTCCGCCGCAGGCAATCAAATGCACCTTTCTTTTAAGAAAGGTATCCCAAGCACTGATTCTATCCAATAAACTCTGCTTATCTACTCTATATTCCATACAATAATTTGTATATATTTATACAATTCTCTGTACTAAAGCATACAATATATCTAGCATTTTGTCAAGGCAATTTTTGACAATAAATGATAACTAATCTTGTGCGGGAAACCTCAGTGGGGGCCTCTTCTAATCCCCGGGGTAAAGCCAATCCCTAATGAAACATCTCTCTATCCCCGCGCCCTTGCAAACAAAATCTTTCCCGGAAAGAACCTCTCCCGCTATGTTAATGCTTCCCGCAGAAAGCGGGACACTTGGCCATCCTTTAGGCCAAGGTGCCTGTCCCGCCTTTTGTCGTTTTTGTTTTCTAATACCGGGGTAAAGCCCGGTCTCTAAGGAAACAGCTATGATGCACCGCGCCCTTGGGGGCGCTCCCACATTGCCCGGTCTTCCGCTCCCCCTCGCTTAGGGCTCGGGGTCGCTTGGCGGCCGCTTAGGTCAGCGGCCTTCTTGT